>Ga0247779_1000011_pt1 | contig 290262 bp, 234 predicted proteins | sample UWRJL221509R5_FD_179925 | JGI IMG/M metagenome (GOLD analysis project Ga0247779, IMG submission 179925) | Plant litter microbial communities from Arlington Agricultural Research Station in Wisconsin, United States - UWRJ-L221-509R-5 | ecosystem: Environmental > Terrestrial > Plant litter >...
AACGCTATAAGCCCACCCTCTGGGGCACCATCGTCGCCTTCTTTATCGGCTGCGTTATTACGGGTGTCGTTCAGAAATTCGTTATTCAATATACCATCAAGGGCGCCGGCGCCTTTGACATCTTCTTTGTCAATAATCTGCATCTGCCTTTCTTCTCCGGCTTCGGGACCTTCTTCGTGCTGCTGACGGCTGCGCTGGTCTTTGTGATCCGCTGGGCGGCGATAAAAGGCTACTATTATCTGAAGATCGGTCTGTGGTGCGCATCCTTTATGCTGCTGGGTTATTCCACTTACTTCACCACCCTGATCCGCAGTACGGCCAACCCCGGTGTGGATATGTACAACGTCGACAATCCCGTGAGCCTCGTAGGCTATCTCAGCCGTGACCAGTATGGTGACTGGCCGATCGTGTATGGCCCTGACTTCCAGGATCAGCCCCCCACGGTAGACAAGGGTGAGCTCTATGCAATGGGTAAAGACCAGTATGAAGTCGCCGGCAAGGCGGTGGGACAGGACTGGGGCAATACGCCTTCCGCGCATATCTTCCCGAGAATGTGGAATGGCAGCAACGAACGCCAGGAAGTGAATACCTATAAGAAGTTCTCGAATATGGAAGGCGATCAGCCCAACATGGCCGACAATATAAAGTACTTCATCAACTACCAGAACAACTGGATGTTCTTCCGGTACTTCATGTGGAATTTCGCCGGCAAACAGAATGACCTCGAAGGGTTTGGCAACGTACGGGATGGCAACTGGATCTCCGGCATTCCGTTCATAGACAACCTGCGGCTTGGCGATCAGAGCCGGATGCCGGACAGCATTCGTACCAATAACAAGTCTTATAACCGGATGTACCTGCTGCCCTTTATCCTGGGCATCGCCGGACTGGTCTTCCAGTTCACCCGGGGACGCCGGGATTTCTGGGTTACCCTGATCCTCTTCTTCTTTACCGGGGAAGCCATCGTCATCTACCTCAACCAGGCCGGTCTGCAGCCGCGTGAAAGGGACTATGCCTATGCCGGCGCCATGTATGCCTTTGCGATCTGGATCGGTCTCGGTGTCATCTGGGTAAAGGAATTACTGGAGAAATACGCCCTGAAAAAACAGGAGGGGCTGTCGGGCTATGCAGCCGCGGGGCTTTGCTTTCTGGCGGTGCCTGTCCTGATGTGCAGCCAGGAATGGAACGACCACGACAGAAGTAAAAAGACCCTGGCCAGGGACCTGGCCCGCGACTATCTCGAAAGCTGCCCGCCAAACGCCATTCTGTTTTCCTTTGGCGACAACGATACCTACCCCTTATGGTATGCACAGGAAGTAGAAGGCATCCGACCCGATGTAAGGGTGATGGTCAACACGCTCCTGGGCACGGACTGGTATATGAACCAGCTGCGGTATAAGATCAATGAAAGCGCACCATTTGATGTGCTTTTTACCCCGGAACAGGTCATGGGGGACAAACGCAATGTTGCCTATTTTTCAGACAAGGTTCCCGGGTTTACGAATGCAAGCGCATATTATGACCTCGACTCTGTCCTGACAAATGTAGTGGCCAGCGATGATCCGAAATACAATATGCAGTCTGACAACGGTACTCCGCTGAATATCGTGCCCACGCATAAGTTCAGCGTTCCGGTGGACATCAATACCGTTCGGAGCAATGGCACCGTCCATGAAGGCGACAGTGTAATCAGCGAGCTGCATGTCGATATGCCTGCTGAAAAACGTTATCTGCTGAAAAATGACCTGGCTATCCTCGGTATCATTGCCAGGAATAAGTGGAAACGGCCAATCTGTTTCACCTCACCACAGGACCTGGGCGATCTCGGCATTTCGAAATACGTAAGGCTGAGAGGTCTTGCCTATCAGCTGGTACCCGTGGAAGGTGGCAACCCGCGCAGCGGCGACAATGTAGACAATGATGTCGCTTATAAAACGCTTATGGAGAAGTTTACCTATGGCGGCGCAAACCTTCCGGGCGTATACTTTGACGAGGAGAACCGGAGACATCTTAATAGTATCAAATATGCCCATGCGCAGGTGGCGGAAAGCCTTGTTGCCGCCGGCCGGAAAGATTCAGCCCGTAAGCTGCTGGAACATTATGACCAGAACGTGCTGGAGTCCAACTTCCCTTATGGAATGACCTCCAATCAGAATAACCTGCACGACTATTTCTCCTTCCGGTTCCTGAATGTCTGTTATACGTCTGAGGACTTTACCCTTGCAAAAAAGGTCAACGCTTCTCTGAAGAAGGACCTTGCCCAGCAGATGCGTTACTACAAGTCGATGGGTGATAATATGACGGACGACCAGCTGGCGATCAATGCCCAGATGGTAGTACAGGGCAAGGGAGGGAATTTGTCAGACCGGCAGCAGGAGTTCGCCCAGGATATTCTTTCGACCTATCAGCTGACGATGCAGCTGGCGGAATGGGAGAAGCAGTATGCAAAAGGGGCGCCTGCGGCACCCGCGAGTGGAGAGTTAAAATAAATAAAAAAGCCCCGACCATCGGGGCTTTTTTTCGCCTGATAACTTATTGTTATCGTACATAACAAATAGTGATTTCCCCTTATCGGCTGCGGATGTTACTTTTAGGATATGGCGGGTGAATGATCAAAGCTCAGCTATTAATAGATTAGAAACAATTAACATTTGTTATAATTTTTTTTATTTAGACTATACCATTATCTTTGTCCATAATACTGGTAGACAATTAAAAAATAATGCCGCAGACATTTTCTTTCATATCTCAATTTTCCTCCTCCTGCAACATGACCTGTTGTTGTTGCTGTTGATCTTTAGTCTATCCGCAAACGCCTTCGCCAGAATAGCATTCTTTCGAAACAACCACCACCACCGGATCATGAACAATTCAACAACAAACATACAGGAAAGCTCGCATCAATTACTCGACCAAATTAGTGGATTATCTATTTCAGATACACTGTCCTTGCTGGCCGGCCGCTTTCCGGACCAGGTGACCTTCTCGACCAGCTTTAGCATCGAGGACCAGGTCATCGCCCATCATATACTCCATTCCGGCCTCCCTGTATCCATCTTTACGCTGGACACGGGCCGGCTTTTCGCAGAGACCTATTCCGTCTGGAGCGCCACCAATGAAAAATACGCCACACGTGTCAAGGCTTATTATCCCGACCGGGAGTTGCTGGAAGATTATCTCAACGAAAAAGGCCCCAATGCCTTTTACGAGTCTGTAGCCAACCGGAAGGGATGTTGTCATATCCGCAAAGTAGAGCCTTTGAAACGGGCATTACAGGGTCAGGCCGTATGGGTGACGGGGCTGCGGGCGGAACATTCCCCCGAACGAAAGGACCATGCGCTGATAGAATGGGACGACAATAATAAGATCATCAAATACAACCCGCTGCTTCACTGGGATACAGATGCGGTACGGGCATACATCAGTCAGCACGACGTCCCCTACAATCCGCTGCATGATAAGGGTTTTATCAGCATCGGCTGCGCGCCCTGTACGCGGGCTGTACGCGCCGGAGAAGATTTCCGGGCGGGAAGATGGTGGTGGGAGGACAGCAGTAAAAAAGAATGTGGACTTCATTCGAATTAAAACTATGAGCAAAGAAAATAATTATCACCTGGATTACCTGGACGAGCTGGAATCGGAAGCTATACATATCCTGCGGGAAGTAGCGGGTCAGTTCGAACGCCCTGCCCTGCTCTTCAGCGGCGGTAAGGATTCCATTACCCTCGTTCACCTCGCATTGAAGGCTTTCCGGCCCGGGAAATTCCCTTTCCCACTGGTACACATCGACACGGGGCACAACTTCCAGGAAGCCCTCGATTTCCGGGATGCGCTGGCGGCTGGTATTGGGGAGAAGCTGATCGTGCGTAAGGTGGAAGACACCATTAAGCAACGGCAGCTGACGGAGCCGGTCGGGAAGTTTGCGAGCCGGAATGGGCTGCAGACGTATACGCTGCTGGACACCATCGAAGAATTCGGGTTTGACGCCTGTATCGGCGGGGCAAGACGCGATGAAGAAAAGGCCAGGGCCAAGGAGCGGATATTTTCTGTCCGGGATGAATTTGGCGGCTGGGATCCCAAACGGCAGCGGCCTGAACTCTGGAATATCTATAATGGCCGTATCCGCAAAGGAGAGAATGTACGGGCCTTCCCGATAAGCAACTGGACGGAGCTGGACATCTGGAACTATATCCGCAGGGAGAAGATCGACCTGCCTTCCATTTATTTCGCGCATGAACGCGAAGTAATAGACTTTGAAGGCCAATGGGTGGCCGTATCTCCTTTTATCCGTCTCGATGCGGACGACCGCGTCGAAAAAAAACAGGTACGTTATCGCACGGTAGGCGACATGACCTGTACGGCGGCGGTGGAATCTTCGGCAGCTGTCATCGATGATATCATCAGAGAAATTACCGCGACCCGCACCAGCGAACGCGGGGAGACCCGTATCGACGACAAGGTGTCGGAGGCAGCGATGGAGGACAGGAAAAAGAATGGATATTTTTAAATTATTACCATGGATTTACTTCGTTTCATAACAGCAGGCAGTGTGGACGACGGGAAGAGTACCCTGATCGGCCGGCTTTTGTATGACAGCAAAAGCATACTGGCCGACCAGCTGGCTGCCCTCGAAAAACAAAGCAGGAATAAGGAGGATGGGGAGATCGATCTGGCCCTGCTGACCGATGGTTTGCGTGCGGAACGCGAGCAGGGTATTACCATCGACGTAGCCTATAAATATTTCTCTACGCCCCGGCGCAAATTTATCATCGCAGATGCACCCGGCCATATCCAGTATACAAGGAACATGGTCACCGGCGCCAGCAATGCGAACCTGATCATCATTCTGGTAGATGCGCGCAATGGCGTGGTGGAGCAGACCCGCCGCCATTCCATCATCGCCAGCCTGCTGAATATCCCTCATGTTGTGGTCGCCATCAATAAGATGGACCTGGTGGATTATTCGCAGGACCGCTACAACAATATCGTCATCGATTATGCGGAGCTGGCCCGTACACTGGGGCTAAAGGATGTAACCTATCTGCCGATCAGTGCCCTGAAAGGCGATAATATCGTTGACAGATCGCTGGCCCTGTCCTGGTATGAAGGACCGACCTTGCTCGAATTGCTGGAGACGACGGAGCTGGACGAAGACATCGAGCTGAAACGAGGCCGGCTGGGGGTACAATATGTCATCCGCCCGCAGACAGAAGAACTACACGATTACCGGGGTTATGCCGGGAAGATAAGCAGCGGCATCTACCGCAGGGGAGACAGCGTCACCGTATTACCAGCCGGTCTGACGAGCCGGATAAAAAGCATCGAGACCGGTGGAAAAGAGGTTGAAGAAGCCTTTGCTCCGCAGAGTGTTGTCATACAGCTGGAAGACGACATCGACATCAGCCGGGGGGACCTGCTGGTCAATGGTGAGCGGCCGCCCAGCGTCGAACAGGAATTCGATGTATTGCTTTGCTGGATGGACGCCAAGACCCTGGCTCCGGGTAATAAATACTTAGTACAGATGGGGAGCAGGACGGTGCGCGGCATGGTAAAGGAGATCGAATACAAGCTCGATGTCAACACCCTGGAGAAGCTGCCGGCTCCCGGACAGGTCGGGCTCAATGATATTGTAAAGGCTACGATCCGGACCGCTACTCCCCTGCCCTTTGACAGATATGCTGACCTGCCCGTAGGCGGCGGGGCTATCCTGATCGATGAAACGAGCCATGTAACGGTAGGCGCCTGCATGGTTCAGTAATTTATATATATGCACAGTGTAAAACATATCGGTAAAGTGATCCTTGTGGGAGCAGGACCGGGCGATCCGGAGCTGCTGACGATAAAAGCCCTGCGCCATCTGCAGCAGGCGGATGTGGTCATCGCTGACCGTTTGGTAAGCCCTGTGATCCTCTCAGAATATATCCGAAAGGATGCCCTGGTCATTCCGGTCGGCAAGCAATGCCGCAGCAGCGCCAGCACGCCCCAGACCGGGATCAATGACCTGCTGGTGGAACATGCCTTACAGGGTAAAAGGGTCGTACGGCTCAAGGGTGGAGATGTATCCATCTTCTCCAACGTGCTGGACGAATTGGAGACGCTGGTAAAGTACAATATCCCCTACGAGCTGGTACCCGGTGTTACTGCTGCCCTCGGGGCCGCTGCATATGCCGGCATCCCACTAACGGCAAGAGGTTTTTCGACAGCAGTGCGTTTCCTCACGGCTTATCGTAAGGACCTGCTGAACACAGCCTACTGGCAGGACCTGGCCCGGACGGAAGACACGCTGGTCTTTTATATGTCCTCCCAGCCGATCGATGAACTGGTCGGACAGCTGGTAAAACATGATATCCCCGAAGATCGCTGGGTGGCCGTGATCGAACAGGCTACCACTCCACAGCAACGTATAACCGCCCTTCCGGTAAGAGAATACCTCGCCGCGGCAAAAGGCAGTGTCTATGCCTCTCCTTCGCTGATCGTCATCGGCAGGGTTGCCGCATTGCATGCGAGCTTTGGCTGGAAAACCGGGGCCGGGGACGGGGAGCTTTATTTTCCGCCAGTGGTGGAGCAAACTTTTAAAAAGAAATTGGTATGCTGAATACACCGAAATTGAATCTGATGCAGGAATTGATCGCCGGGTCTTCGCGCGAAGAGCTGATCTGGCTGAGCGGTTACCTCGCTGGTGTGGTTTCCGCTCAGCAAGCGCCTTCGGTACTTGCTGCACCAGAACCTTCAACTGTTGAAGCGGCGCCAGCCATCAGCAAGATCACTATCGCCTATGGTACGGAAACCGGCAACTCGAAGAAGCTGGCCAGCGACTTTGCGGCAAAGGCAAAAAAGAAAGGCATCAATGCAAAGCTGGTCGGTCTCGAACAGTATCGGCTTAACGACCTTCCCAAAGAGGAATATTTCTTTACGGTGATCAGCACCCAGGGGGATGGCGAACCACCCGCCGCTGCAAAGAAATTCTATGATCATATCCACCAGAATGAACTGAAACTGGAGAAATTGAAATATGGCGTACTGGCGCTGGGCGACACCTCCTATCCCCTATTCTGCAAGGCGGGGGAAGACGTCGATCAGCAATTGCAAAAAGCAGGCGGACAGCGGATCGTTTCGCTGGAAAAATGCGACACGGATTATGAATCGCAGGCTACCGGATGGTTTGATAATATCCTGCAACAGCTGAGTACATCCACCGGAGTGCCGGCAACCGGAGCCGCACCGGCAGTGGTTGCAAAAACAACGGGTAAAAAAGTCTATACGGGTACGATACTGAACAATATCAATCTCAATGACCGGGGGTCTTCCAAGCAAACCCATCATTTGGAGATCGTAGCGGAAGGAGTCGATTATCAGCCGGGCGATTCGCTCGGGCTGGTTCCGGAAAACCCGGCCCTGGTCGTAGACGCCATCCTTGGACTGACGGGCGTGGATGCCGACAGGAAGCTCAGCGTCCGGCAGGAGGAGCACAGCATTGGTCATTTGTTAAAAAAGAAGCTGAATATTGTCTATTTACCGGAAAGGGTAGTAAAAAAATATGCCGCCATCGTGCAGCAGGATATTCCTGAAACAAGGATCGGCCTGCTCGATCTGCTGAAGATCTACCCCGTTCGGGATACGGCCCAATTCCATGAAGTGATGGCTATCCTGGAGCCTACGGCGCCAAGGTTATACAGCATCTCCTCCTCTCCGGAAGCGCATGGGGGTGAGATCCATCTCACGGTAGCAAAGGACAGGTTCTCTGTCAACGGAGAGATCAAACACGGCCTGTGCTCGGATCTGCTGTCGCAGCTGACGCCGGACCAGACGTTTGAGTTCTATATTCATAAAAATTCACAGTTCCGCCTGCCGGCGCCGGATAAGGACCTTATCATGATCGGACCTGGAACCGGTGTTGCCCCTTTCCGCAGCTTTCTTGCCGAACGGGACAGCACAGGCGCCAGCGGAAAGAACTGGCTCTTCTTCGGAGACCAGCATTTCACTACAGATTTTCTTTACCAGACAGAGCTCCAGAACTGGCTCCAGACCGGTGTGCTGACAAGGCTGAACACTGCCTTTTCAAGAGACCAGGCGGAGAAAGTATATGTCCAGCATAAGATGCTGCGGGAATCGGCAGAACTGTTCCGCTGGCTGGAAGCAGGCGCCTATGTATATGTATGCGGCGCAAAAGACCCGATGAGCGTGGACGTGGAAATGGCCCTGCTGCACATCATCCAGAAAGAAGGAAAGAAGCCGCTGGCGCAGGCAGAGGCTTATCTCGGTGAATTGAAAGAGTCTGGCCGTTATGTAAAAGACGTTTATTAAATTGTATATGAGCGACAACAAGAACTTATCACCAGTCGAGAAGATCAAGCAAAAGAGCGACGGGCTTCGCGGCACGTTGCAGGAAGGCCTCCGGAACGAGGTCACCGGCGCCATCGCCGATGACGACACCGCCCTGGTGAAATTCCACGGTATGTATATGCAGGATGACCGTGACCGGAGGGAAGAGCGGGCGGAAAAAAAGCTGGAAAGACTTTTTTCCTTTATGATCCGGCTCCGGGTGCCGGGTGGCTTTTTTACCCCCGAACAATGGATCGCCACCCATCATGTCGCCGGAGAAAATACAACCGGTGTCATCAAGATCACGACGCGTCAGACCATCCAGCTGCATGGCATATTACGCAACAGGATAAAACCTACGCTTAAGTCTTTTAGCCAGGTACACCTGGACTCTATTGCGGCCTGCGGCGATGTCAACCGGAATGTCACCTGCGCCGCACATCCTTCCGAATCAGAGCTGCACGCAGAAGTACATGCTTATGCTGCCCGTATCAGCAGCCTGCTGCTGCCAAAGACCAGGGCTTTTTATGAGATCTGGCTCGACGAAGAAAAGCTCACCGACAAAAAGGACGAGGAGGATGCGCTGTACCAGGACCGCTATCTGCCCCGTAAATTCAAGATCGGCATCGCCATTCCCCCAAACAATGATATCGACGTGCTCACCAATGATCTGGCACTCATCGCCATCATCGAAAAGGGCAAACTGACAGGGTTCAATGTCGCCATCGGCGGCGGACTGGGTACAACACATGGCAATACGGAGACCTATCCGCGGCTGGCCAGCGTCCTTGGTTTTGTTCCTGCCGACGACGAAAAGCTTTTTAAAGCTATCTACGAGATCGTCACCATCCAGCGGGATTATGGCAATCGCAGCGACCGAAAGCTGTCCCGCCTGAAATATACCCTCGACAAATACGGCATCGACTGGTATAGAACAGAGCTCGCCAAAAGAACGGGTTTTGCCCTCGAAGAGGCCCGGCCCTATGTCTTCACGGACCGGACCGATCACTATGGCTGGCAGCAGAATCACAAGGGACTCTGGTACTATACCCCCTTTATCGAGAACGGCCGGATCCTCGACGACGAAAAGCTGGCGCTGAAATCCGCCCTGCTGGAAATAGCACAGACCGGAAAAGCCAACTTCCGGTTTACAGGAAATCAGAACCTGATCATCGCCGACATCCAAAAAAAGGACAAGCAGGCGATACAGCAGCTGCTGGAAAAGTATAAGATCATCGAACATACGGATGCCGCATCCGCCATCCGGAAGAATGCTATTGCCTGTGTGGCCCTGCCTACCTGCCCGCTGGCGCTTGCGGAAGCGCAGCGTTACCTCCCCGATCTCATCGGTAAGATCGAATCCCTGCTGGCAAAACACGAGCTGACACAGGAAAACATCATCATCCGGATGACCGGCTGCCCGAATGGCTGCGGAAGGCCCTATGCAGCGGAAATAGGTTTTGTCGGCACCGGCCCCGGTCACTATAATATGCATCTCGCCGGAGACCATGAAGGAACAAGATTGAATAAGATCTATAAAGAGAACCTGGACGAGGCCGCTATCCTAAAGGAACTGGACCTGCTGTTCTGGCTGTACAAAAAGGAGCGGATCACCGGAGAAAGCTTCGGAGACTTTGCCCTAAGACAGAAATATTATAAAGTATAATCATAATTCGCCCCGGATGCGGCCTGTACCGGGGCAAATTTTTACAATAATAGTCTACTAATATGATAGAATATTATTATTTTGCGGCCGCATCGCAAAATACTCTACTAAAAAACTAGACTACTAGCTTATATGAAGCAGTTTATATTCCTACTGACAATCTTAGCCGTCCTTGGCGGGACATCCCTTTTTGCCCAGGACCCCTTTATTATCTCCGGGAAGATATTAGCAGATTCCCTGGGACAACAGCCCCTGGCTTCGGCCTCCATCCGTGTGAAAGGATCATCGGCGGGCACCACGACAGCCGAAGACGGCAGCTTCCATCTCAAGACCTCGCAGAAGCTGCCCTTGACCCTTGTCGTCAGCTCTATCGGTTTTAAAAGCCAGGAGTTCACCGTCAGCTCCGCCTCCGCCCAGGGGATCACCATCGCGCTGAACACAAGGAGCGTGCTGGTAGACCAGGTCGTAGTGACGGCTTCCCGTGTGTCGGAAAGCATTTTACGCAGCCCGGTGACCATTGAAAAGCTGGACTTACGGGCGATCAAGGAAAGCCCCGCGCCCACTTTCTACGATGCCCTGGAGAATGTAAAAGGTGTACAGATGACGACACTGAGCCTGGGTTATAAGGTCCCCAATACCCGCGGCTTTAGCGGCACTACCAATTCCCGGTTCCTGCAGATGGTAGACGGAGTGGACAATATCTCTCCGGGTATCGGGGCCCCGGTAGCCAATGCGGTAGGACCGACGGAGCTGGACATCGAAAGCGTGGAGCTGATACCCGGTGCAGCCTCGGCCATCTATGGGCTCAATGCCATCAACGGGATCGCGAATCTCAAAACAAAGTCCCCCTTTCAATACGAAGGACTCAGCGTATACCAGAAGATCGGTGTCAACCATGTCAATGACAAAGACCATAATGCAGCCTTATATTCCGAGTCCGCTATCCGCTGGGCGCAGGTCGTAAGTCCAAAGTTCGCCTATAAGATCAATGTGGCGCATTCTGAAGGAACGGATTGGATCGCCAATAACCAGCACGACCAGTATTTCGATGTAGGTAACAAGACAAATGCTTCGGTGGCCGGTTCCAATCCGGCGGCGGATCTTATCAACCGCTATGGCGACGAATACAACAGCGACCTGAAGACCCTGACACTGGCGGGTAAGAAATACGATGTGTCGAGGACAGGGTACCTGGAAAAAGACCTGAGCGACTATGCCGTAAAGAATACCAAGGCCGATGCCTCCCTGCATTACCGGCCCAACGCCACGACAGAGATCTCCTACACCTACCGGATCGGCGTGGTCACCAATAATTACCAGCGTGGTAACCGGGTAAGACTGGATGGCGAACGTATTCAGCAGCATGCGCTGGACATCAAAACAAGGGACTTTTCGCTCAAGGGTTACTATACCAGCGAGAACACCGGCACCAACTCCTTCAACTTCCGGCCACTTGCCGAGAATATCGACATGGCATTTAAGAAATCCCCGCAATGGTGGAATGACTATACGACCGGTTTTAACCAGGCCTACAATGCCGTTGCCGCCCCCACCTCCCAGAATGTGGTCGCTTCTCTCGATGCCGCGCGCAAGTTCGCGGACAATGGCCGTTTTCAACCCGGTACGGCGGCTTTTGACAGCGTCCGAAACAAAATCGTCCACACCAACAACTGGGACACCGTCGGCGCCCAGATGCTCCTGAAATCCTCGTTCGTGCATTTCGAAGGACAATATGATTTTTCGCATCTGATCCCCTTTATCCAGATCCTGGCCGGGGCCAACTACCGCGACTATATCGTGACGCCGGACGGCAACAACTATGTCAATCCAAAAGCCTATGCCGATCCAAAAGAGGCCAATAAGAAATTCGACTACTATACCTATGGAGCCTTCGTTCAGGCCACCAAACAGCTCTTCGAAGAAAAGCTGAAGATCACCGCCTCTCTGCGTGCGGATAAGACGGAATATTTCAGCACAAAGCTGAACCCACGTGTCGCGGCTGTATATTCTCCCACCGTACAGCATAATTTCCGGGTGTCGTTCCAGAATGGCTACCGCTTCCCTACCCTCTTCGAAGGTTTTGCCTATGTCAACAACGGCGGCGTGCGCCGGCTTGGAGGTCTGCCTGTGATAGCCCAGCATACCCAGGCATTCGAGAATTCGTATATCAACTCTTCGGTGACCGCCTTTAAGAATGCGGTGAATGCCGATCTCAACAATGGCAGCGGCATCAGCCAGGCGGATGCGATCCAAAAGGAAGCGGGTCTGCTGGTACAGAGCACCTACAATTATATCCAGCCGGAGCACATCAATTCATTTGAAGCGGGTTATAAAGGCGTTCTGTTTGACAACAAGCTTTTCGTGGACATCGATTATTATTTCAGCGCTTACGATCATTTTATCGGTCAGCTGGACATTACCCAGCCAAAGACGGGTACCATCGGCGGCGGAACGAATATCAATACGGCAACCCAGGTCTACACCGGGTCGGTCACGAAGTATAAGATGTGGACCAATTCAAAGAGCGAGGTTACCAACCAGGGCGTGGAGCTGGGCGTCAATTATAATTTCTATAAAAAATTCACCATCACAGGCAATGCAAGCTATGCAGCTATCGTGAGCCAGGAATCCACCGATGCATTTACACCCGCCTTTAATACGCCTAACTGGATTACCAATCTATCGATAGGCAATCGCGAGATCCTGAAAAATGCGGGCTTTAATGTCGGCTGGCATTGGCAGAATTCCTTTTACTGGAACAGCCCCCTGGCCGCAGGACGAGTACCTGCTTACAGCACAATTGATGCGCAGGTGAACTATCGGATACCGGAACTGTTTAGTACACTAAAATTGGGGGCTACTAACCTCCTCAATCAAAAATATTACCAGTATCTTGGGGGGCCATCGGTCGGAGGTTTCTATTATTTCACGATCGTCTTTGATACGAACACCCACAAAAAATAATGAGCATATCGAAAAATAATGTAGATACTGATACAGAGAATAAATTGTTCCCGCTGTTTGTAAAGCTGGAAAGATTGCGGCTTTTGCTGGTAGGTGGCGGGAAGGTAGGACTGGAAAAATTACAGGCTGTATTACAAAATTCGCCGGCTACGGCGGTCACTGTCGTAGCACCTGAGATCAGCGAGCTGGTAAGAGAGCTGGCCGCGGGTCATCCTGCGGTCGTGCTGCACGAGCGGCCTTATCGATCCGCGGACCTGGAGAACGCAGATCTTGTCATCGTGGCGGTCAATGACCGGGCCGTCAGCGAGATCATCGCAAGGGAAACAAAGGCCGCGGGTATCCTGGTCAATGTAGCGGATACGCCGGACCTCTGCGATTTCTATCTGAGTTCGGTCGTCCGGAAAGGACATCTTAAAATAGCGATCTCCACCAATGGCAAGTCACCGACCATTGCCAAACGCCTGAAGGAAGAGATCGGAAGCCTGATCCCCGAAGAAATGGATGATGTGCTGGAAAATATGCATACGATCCGGCAAGGTCTCAATGGAGATTTTTCGGAAAAGGTTCGTAAGCTGAATGACCTCACCAAGGTGCTGGTGGCCAAACAGGCGGTTTCGGCGCCGGAGCTGCTACTCAAGCCAAAACAGGCAAAATGGCAGCAGATAGTCAAATGGTGTCTCTTTGCTTTTATTTTTATGATATTGGGACATGCGTTGCTGTCGCTGGTACCCTTTCACGATATCATCGGTTATGTAAGGGGGTTGCCCTTTGATCGCAACGAATTCCTGGTCATGACACTGGCCGGCTTTTTAGCCCAGATGGTAGACGGCTCGATGGGTCTGGGATATGGAACGATTTCGACCACTTTCCTGCTGGCTTATGGAGTAAGCCCCGCCATCGTGAGCAGCAGAGTGCATTCGGCGCGGGTCTTCTCCAGTGGGGTATCCGGGTATAGTCATCATCGTTTTGGCAATATCAATAAAAAGCTGTTTCACGCTATCGTCTGGCCGGGTGTGATCGGGGCCATCCTGGGAGCCGCGATGGCTTATTTCGGTAAAGAGTATTCGCAATGGGTGCGGATCCCTCTGTCGGTGTATACCGTCTACCTGGGTTACTATATCCTTCGCAAAGCGTTTGCAAAGCGTAATCCGAAGGACAAGGTCAAACGGGCCGGCTGGCTGGCTTCCGCCGGTGGATTTATGGATGCCTTTGCCGGTGGCGGCTGGGGTACGCTGGTCACTTCCACGCTGATCTCCAAACGAAGGAATCCGCGTTATGTCATCGGCTCTGTTTGTCTTGCGGAATTTTTTGTCGTATTATCGAGCTCTATTACCTTCTTCATTTTACTGAGAAATATCCCGCTGCTGGAAGTGGCGGGCATGATCCTGGGTGGGGTCGTCGCCGCTCCGATCGCGGCAAGGCTGGTTGGAAAACTACCGATCAAGACGATGTTCGTTGCCGTGGGCGGACTGGTGATCCTCACGAGCTGTTCGACATTGTGGAAGTCGGTCGCCGCGGCCTGGAAAATATTATACCACTAACAAGCTGCAACCGCGAATGTCGCTGTTGTCGACCCGACCGGATACTTCGAAGCTGCCATCGGGGTAGATCCGGCCCACGTCTTCGGTCGCGATAAAGGCGCAGGACCATATGTTAGCCAGGTCTATCACATTGATTATACCTTCACCTTCGGTGGTTACATCCAGCGGGTCGTCTTCCTTACGAACGAGTATTTTCATCCAGGGCGGGCAGCTGAAAAGCCCATTACCTGAAGAATAAGCTTGTGACAACAGCTCCGTCATACCATATTCTGCATGGATGGTCTTTACCCCCAGGCGGCTGGTCAGGTATTCATGCAGCTCCGCGCGCGTGATCTCTTTACGTCGCCCCTTCATGCCACCTGTCTCCATGATCACGGTATGTTGCAGGTTCATCGGGTACTGCTCTGCAAAATCCAGCAGGGCAAAGGTCACTCCGATAAGCAGTGTCTTTTGGCCGGTACGTTCGAGGCTGGACAGGCGCTGATGCAGCACCTCGTGTTCGTACAGATAGAAGCCGCTGTCCGGATGCCCGCTGGCCTTTACCAGCTCGTCAACCATCAAAACCAGCGAAGAGTTGCTCCTTTCGAGATAGGCCGGCAGCAGTCCGATGACACACCATTCGTTTACCGGTCCATAAAAGCGCTGGAAAGCGGCAGTAAAGCTGCGCCGGTAAAGGTCAAGGTCTTTTACGGCATGACGGCTGCTGACCATGCCGGTAGTGCCGCTGCTCTCAAAGACAGCCCCCGGTTGGAAATCCGTGGTCTGCACCGTATGCGTCTTAAAAAAACTAACAGGGAGAAAGGGAATGGCTTCCAGCGTCCTTACCGGGCCGGGGTCGATTCCCAGCGTTTGAGTATACTGGCGATACAACGCATTTTCGGCGTATTGAAAACGAAACAGCTCCAGGGCCCGGGTCAGAAAACCGGTTTCTGACAGGGAAAACAACTCATTGGTGCCGGGGAGACCGAAAGAAGGTAATATCGAAGCCGAATTGAGGTTCAAAGTCTTGCAATTGTTAAAAATGTACAAAGGGCGGCAACAAAAGTACCCCCTTTTAAATAAAAAAAGCTAGGTTTGTAGGTATCAAATCAGCATCATGAAGCCTGGTTCTTTCCTGATACCCATTATTGTAGTCGCCACTGTCTCCCTGGTCATTCTCAGCTGTAGCAAAAGTGGTTCTGGCAGTAAACCACAGATCACGCTGACCTCTATCGACAAGAATCCTGTAACGCTCAATGACTCCCTGGTCGTGCATTTTAAGTTCGGCAACGGCGGCAAGGTAGGGAACGGCTTTTTTATATCTATCCGCAACAGGATCAATCAGACCCCGGCTTCCGATCCTTCGGGCAATGACACGCTTGTCAATCCGATCCCCGATCTGGAGGGTGCTTCCAAGGGTGAGTTCCGCTATGCCCTGGAGACCAATGGTTATCTGAGCCAGTCCACCACCATCCACCAGAACGACACGATCATAATGAGATATTTCGTCCTTTCTTCCGGCGGTGTCAGCAGTGATACGATCTCTTCTCCAAAAATCGTAGTTTTGAATCCCTAATTAACCGGGTAACGGCACTGTGTTTAGAAAAATAGTCGACTTTTTTGTCTTCAGCAGCTTGTATATTGCCATCTGTGCCGTCGTCATGATCTGGCAGACCAGCCATCTTTTGCTGGGTGCCGCCCCCTCCGGCCGACTGATAGGCTTTGTTTTCTTTTCCACCGTCTGCAGCTATAATTTTCATTGGTGGCTGACGCCAGGATCGACAAGTCCTTCCCGTCGGGTGAACTGGACCTTTCGTCATAAGGCCCTCCATTTTATCCTTTACCTGGTGGGGGGTGTAGGCGCAGCTGTCTATTTTTTCTATTTGTGGCGTTTCATCCCGGCCCTTCTCTTTGGTGTGCTGCTGACCTTCCTGTATTCGGCGCCCAAACTGCCACAGCATATGTTTCGCCAGCTGCAGAAGATAGCGGTGGGGAAGACTCTTTTCCTGGCGTTCGTCTGGGTCTATGTGACGACCGTTCTGCCGATCATTGTAGCGGATGCTCCGTGGAATCTATCGTTTATAGTGTTCACGGCAGGCCGGTTTTTCCTCATTTATGCCATTTGTATCATTTTTGACTACCGGGACCGGGAGGATGACAAGGCCCATGGGATCCGAAGCCTCATCACCCTGCTGAATGAGCGGGGCATCGACCGGCTGTTTGGCCTGTCGATAGGGCTATTCTTTTTAAGCAGTGTAGCGCTGTCTTTTTTTCACTACCCGGCCTTTTATATACTTTTATTGCTGGTACCGGGGGGGATTACGGCCTGGCTGTACCGGGAGGCCAAACGCAATTTTTCAGACGATCTCTATTATATCGTGCTGGACGGATTAATGATGTTTTCCGGGGTGCTGATGTTGATTTTCAGGATTTAGTTACATTTGCTCCTCAATCAGTATAATCTAATGGCTAAAAGTACGAAAAGCGAACCGGCCACAGCGGCCTCCATTCTTACGACCAAGTCCTGGGAATTCTTTAAAAACTACATCAATAATGCCTCCCCTGTTGGCTTTGAAAGCAGCGGGCAAAGACTCTGGCTCGACTATCTCAAACCATATATAGACACACAGTTCACCGACCCTTATGGCACAGCAGTGGGTGTTATAAACCCCGACGCTCCTTTTAAAGTGGTGATCGAAGCACATGCCGACGAGATCAGCTGGTTTGTCAACTATATCACACCGGAAGGGCTGCTCTACCTGAAGCGCAACGGGGGGGTCGATCACCAGATAGCACCGGGTATGCGGGTCTTTATCCATGGGAAGAAAGGCAAGGTACCGGCGGTGTTTGGCTGGCCGGCTATACATACCCGGCTGGGGACCGACGTCAAGGAATCTCAGCCAAAGGTCGACAATCTTTTCCTCGACACGGGAGCCCGGAGTAAAAAAGAGATCGAAGAGCTGGGCGTGCATATCGGTGCGGTCGTCACTTACCAGGACGGTTATTCCGAGCTGGCCTATGACTACCTGATCGGGCGGGCATTTGACAATCGTGTCGGTGGCTTTATGATCGCGGAGGTCGCGAGGCTTCTGAAAGAAAACAAGAAGAAACTGCCTTTTGGTTTGTATGTGGTAAATGCCGTTCAGGAAGAGGTCGGTCTTCGCGGCGCGGAGATGATTGCCCGCCGGATCAAGCCCAACATCGCCATTGTCACGGATGTCACCCATGATACGACCACGCCGATGATCAATAAAATGATCGAAGGCGATATTGCCTGTGGCAAGGGACCTTCGCTGGCCTTTGGTCCGGCCGTACACAATAAGCTGCTGAACATCGTGCAGGAGACGGCCGAAAAGCACAAGCTGCCTGTACAGATGCGCGCGGTATCGCGCAGCACGGGTACGGATACGGATTCGTTTGCTTATGCAAATGACGGTTGTCCTTCGGTACTGATCTCTATTCCGCTTCGTTATATGCATACTACCGTCGAGATGCTGCATAAAAGGGATATCGAGCAGACCATACAGCTGATGTATGAAACTTTACTTACTTTAACTCCCAAAACCAATATGAGTTACCTATAAAACCAAATGAAATTATGTTGCGCAATAACTGGACACTGAACGAAATAAAAGACATCTACGATACGCCTTTGCTGGACCTGATCTATCGGGCGGCTACTATTCACCGGCAGAACAACGAGACCGGGGAAGTCCAGGTCTGTACGCTCCTGTCTATCAAGACAGGCGGATGTTCTGAAGACTGTAGCTACTGTCCGCAGGCTGCCCGTTACAATACGGGTGTCAACGTACAGGCGCTGATGAAAAAAGACGAGGTGCTGGAATATGCTGCAAAGGCAAAGGCCGCGGGTTCGACCCGCTTTTGTATGGGAGCGGCCTGGCGCGAAGTAAGGGACAACAAAGACTTCGACCGGGTACTGGACATGGTAAAAGGGGTCAACGAGATGGGGATGGAGGTCTGCTGTACGCTGGGCATGCTCAATGAAGATCAGGCGAAAAAGCTGGCGGATGCCGGTCTTTATGCGTACAACCACAACCTCGATACGTCGAGGGAACACTATAGCGAGATCATTACGACGCGTACCTATGACGATCGGCTGGAGACCCTGGACAATGTCCGTAAGGCGGGTGTAACGGTCTGCTGCGGCGGGATCATCGGTCTTGGCGAGACGCATGACGATCGCATCAAAATGCTCCATACGCTGTCAACCTTACCCCAGCATCCTGAAAGCGTTCCGATCAACGCGCTGGTTCGGGTAAAAGGGACACCGCTGGAAAACAACCCCAAAGTCGATGTCTGGGATATGATCCGGATGATCGCTACGGCCCGGATCCTGATGCCCGCCACAATGGTCAGGCTTAGCGCCGGACGTGCTGAGATGAGCCAGGCGGAACAGGCCCTGTGTTTCATGGCCGGAGCCAATTCTATTTTTGCGGGTGAGAAATTGCTTACCACGCCCAATCCTTCTTTCGAAGAGGACAACCTGATGTTTGAGCTGCTGGGATTGAAACCGAGGGTGGCCTTCAAAGATGAGAAGGAACTAGCCGGAGTTAATTAAGATCTTATATTATCGGGAAGGCCGTTGATGCTATAAAGTGTCAACGGCTTTTTAATTTCGAACATGCCTGCTTACCTGGAAGGCAAGCGAGCGCAGGTGTCCTACTTCTTCACAGATATAGGTATTGCCGGCCAATACCTCGTCGATAGCCGCAACCATTTCGGTGCTGGGCGAGTTCTTGGTAACATATCCATTGGCGCCGTTGCGCAGCATCTCGTTGACGTAGGAACGTTCGGCCTGGACGGATACGCCGATGATCTTGATATCGGGAGCAAATTCCCGGATAGAGCGGGTTGCTTCGATCCCATTGACCGGTGTCATATGAATATCCATCAGGATGACATCGGGTTGCAGTCTCCTCGCAGCTTCAATGGCTTCCTGACCATTGGAACACTGGGCTATAACACTGATCGTGGGAACCTGATTAAGCACCCAGCTCCATGCTTCCCGGACATGAAGATGATCGTCGACGATGATAAGTTTGATCATGGAAGGTTTTTTCTGCCTATTCCAAAATTAATGTTTCGGTAATAATAAAAAAGTAAAACAATCAAATCGTCAACCGATTACCCAGTTTCCCCAAAAAGAAAGGGTGGAGTACTTAGCAGCAGCTAGTTAGTAAACCTTATAAGAAAAAGCGGAGTATGACAATAGTGCAGGGAAGAGGACAAAAAACAACAAAGCCCAGCCTGAGCTGAGCTTTGCCTTACCCTTAAAACAACCAACATGAAAATTTCTATGTTAATTACACCATTTGGGAACAAATGGTTCAAAAAGGGTTGTTAATATGTTCGAAGCGCGCTATACCAGCGCCAGCTCCAGCACCTGCTGCATGGTCTTGACAAAATTGAATTTAAGGCCCTTGATAAAAGCGGAGTCGATCTCCTGGACATCCTTCTCATTCTGCCAGCAAAGGATGATCTCCTTTAAGCCGGCCCGGCGGGCGGCGAGGATCTTCTCTTTTATACCACCTACCGGCAGGACCTGACCGCGAAGGGTGATCTCACCCGTCATAGCAAGATAAGGCTTGACACGGCGGCCGGTAAGGGCCGAAGAGATAGCGCTCATCATCGTGACACCGGCACTTGGACCGTCCTTTGGCACCGCCCCTTCGGGGACATGCACATGAATGGTCTTTTTATTGAAGATCTCGGGATCGATATCGTATTTCCGGGCATTGGACATAAGGTAGGTAAGGGCGGTGGCGGCACTCTCCTTCATCACATTCCCGAGGTTACCGGTCAGTTTAAGATCGCCCTTGCCATCGCTGAGGCTGGTCTCGATAAAAAGGATATCTCCGCCTACAGGGGTCCAGGCGAGTCCTACGGCCACTCCAGCCATATTGGCGACCTTATACAGGTCGTTGCTATACCGGGACTTTCCAAGAACCTTTTCGACATCGGCCTGTGTCAGCTGGGCCTTTAATTTTCCTTTTATGGCAAATTCCTTGGCCTGGTAGCGCATGATGGAAGCAAGCTGCCGGTCCAGTTCGCGAACACCGCTTTCCCGGGTATAGTCCTGTATGACTTTTTCCAGCACTTTATCGCCGATCTTGAAGTTCATTGGCTTCAGGCCATGTGCTTCTTTCTGTTTGGGAACGAGATGCCGCCGGGCTATTTCCACCTTTTCTTCCACCGCATAACCACTCAGGTCGATGATCTCCAGCCTGTCGCGCAGGGCGAGCGGGATACCATTGATATCATTGGCTGTGGCAACAAAGAGGACCTTGCTCAGGTCGTATTCCAGCTCAAGGTAATTATCGTAGAATGTATGATTCTGTTCCGGATCGAGCACTTCGAGCAGGGCGGAAGACGGGTCGCCCCGAAAGTCGCTGCCTGTCTTGTCGATCTCATCGAGGATCAGCACCGGGTTGGAAAATTTGATCTTCCGCAGCGACTGGAGGATCCTGCCGGGCATGGCTCCAATATAGGTTTTACGATGACCGCGGATCTCGCTCTCGTCATGAAGACCGCCAAGGCTGATCCGGGCATATTTCCGGCCGATGGCGTTGGCGATGCTGCGACCCAGGGAAGTCTTGCCGATGCCCGGAGGGCCGACAAAACAGAGGATAGGGCTTTTCATATCCCCTTTCAGCTTTAGTACTGCGAGGTATTCGAGAATACGCTCCTTCACCTTATCCATCCCATAGTGATCGTGATCGAGGATCTTCTTTGCTTTCTTAAGATCGTATGAATCCGCGGTGAATTCGTCCCACGGGAGTTCCAGCATCAGGTCGAGGTGATTGTAGACGACGGAATAGTCGGGCGTGCTGGGATGCATTCTCTCCAGGCGTTCGATACCCTTGCGAAAAAGATCTTTTGCAGCGGCGGGCCATTTTTTGCTTTCCGCCTTCTTCTGCATTTCCTTTACTTCCCGCTCATTGGTGTCGCCACCCAGCTCGTCCTTGATACTTTTCAGCTGCTGCTGAAGGAAATACTCCCGCTGCTGCTTGTCCAGCTCGGTCTTGGTCTTATTGGTGAGCTTGTTCTTTAGTTCGGCAAACTGCAGTTCCCGCTGCAACAGCTGCATCAGCAGGTCTGCGCGGGATTTGATATGGTGTATTTCCAGCAGCTGCTGTTTCTCATGCAGCTCGGTATTGAGGTTACTGGAAATAAAATGTATGAGGAAGGAAGGGTTCTCAATATTCTTCAGAATGATAGATGCTTCCGAAGGAATATTAGGAGAGAGCTGGATGATCTGTGCAGCCAGGTCCTTTATATTGGAGACATAAGCCTCGAAGTCTTGTTCTTTTGGCGCCTCTTCTTCCTGTAAAAGGACGACCTGGGCCTTGAAGTAGGGATCTTCAGCTGTAACGGCGCCAACTTTAAATCGTCTTTTACCCTGAAGGATAACCGTAGTACCGCCATCCGGCATCTTGATCAGCTTGATGATACGGGCTACGGTGCCGACATCTTCCAGATCGGTAACGGAGGGATCTTCGATCGTACTGTCTTTCTGTGCCAGCACGCCGATAAGCTTGTCTGCTTTGTAGGCGTCATTGACAGCCTTTATGCTTTTATCGCGTCCTACTGTAATGGGCAGGACAACGCCAGGGAAAAGCACGGTATTGCGAAGGGGTAGTACTGGTAATTCTTTGGGTATCTCAATATCGTTCAGGTTCTCGTTATCGGTTTCATTCAAGGGTATGATGGGCATGAAATCCAGATCATCTTCGGCACGCATGAATAAATTCTCTTTCATCAGTGGTTATTCTCTTGTTTAGTATATGATCGCGGGTACCGTCCGGTTAGCAATCGATGACAAAATAGCACCTGTAGAGGAAAAATCCTACTCTTTTACAGATGAAATATATAGGGGTCAAGTTTGGTGCCAGTCCAAAAAAGAACAAAAACCCTCCTGATTTGACAGGAGGGTTTGTAAAATTACGTCTTTGTGGCTAGAAAATCCGAAAACCAGCATATAACTGCCAACCCTGGTTCTTCCAGGAATGATCATCGGTCACATCATTAATGTTATTGAGTCCGATGACATAGCGGGCGCCCACCATTACGCTGGCAAGGTTCAGCTGCGCCCCGCCTACCAGGGAAAAGTCTCCTTTTTTAAAGGCATCCTTTGCATTATTCACCAGATGCTGGTCCTGGTTGAGCAGAATACCAAACTGAGGTCCGGCCAGAATGCTTAGCAGAGGAATGGGCCTGAAGTTTAACAGCACCGGGATCGTAAGATAGTTTAGCTTACCTTTTACATCCCCTACACCATTTGGATAGATCGAACTGAACTGAGTGCCAGTGCGATAATTGGTTTGATTAAACATCACCTCTGGTTGGATGCCCCAGCTGGAGGTAAAGTTGATCTGGGAAAAGGCACCGACATTATACCCGAATTTATATTCCTGGCTAAAAGACTCTCCGTCCACCTTAAACAGGTTGGCGCCGGCTTTGATACCTAAATGAAAGCCCTGGGCTCTTGTGCCTAAGGACGCTATCACCAACAATACGGATAATACGACTGCGTTCCTCTTCATGATGGATTTGTTTAAATGAAAGAATGGATTGCAAGTAGTATTTCAACTTATGTGCCAGTGATTTTTAGGGTGAAATTTCTACAGACCAGGGGCAACCCTGATCTGTAGAAACAATTATTTTTTATGCTTCAGCTTAAGATCTTTGATCTGGTAAGCCATATAGGCCTGAAAGCCGTGCTGACGCCACTGATCCGAGTTGTTGATGCCATTTACGTCGTTCAGATTTATATAATAGCGGGCACCAAACTTCACTTTTCCAAGATTCAGCTGACCCCCAAAAACGATGGAGAGGTCGCTGTGTGAGAACACACCTTTATTCAGATCATCACGCCTGAGCCCCTGTGTCTGATTGACAAGATATCCGTACTGTGGTCCTAATTGGATGGATAATTCAGGCGTAGGTTTAAAAGACACCAGGACCGGCAATGCCAGGTAATTATTGATCGCCTGCCCGCCAGTGACGGCAATGCCCGGATAAATTTGTCCGAATTCATCTGAAGATTTGGTAACGATCTGGTTCCATAGCAATTCTGGCTGCAGGGTCCAGTGCTTGGAGAAATTCAGCTCACCATAGATCCCCACATTGGCGCCCGGTTGGGTTTTTGTATTAAAAGACCTGCCGGTTACCTTAATAAGATTGACCCCACCTTTTACCCCTAATTGAAGGGATTCCTGTGCATCAGCATTTGCAGTTGTCAGCGTTAAAAGAAGGAGGGAAAGGGCAACAGCGCCGGTTCCTCTTTTTAATGCAGTACGTTGGTTTTTCAGGGAGTTGAGCGCGGGAGAGAACTTGTTCATGTAAAATCTCATTGTTGATGCTATTTTTTGAATTACTGGGTGAAAATACATTCGTTTAGTTTATCGGTTTGTTAAAATCCTTAAAGGACTCGTTAAAATGTTAAATCTTTTATATTAATTCGATCACCGTTATTTCCGGGAGTATTCCAAAACGGCCCGGGTAACCGATAAAGCCAAAGCCTCGATTGACATATAATTTTTGTTTGCCTTCCTCATAAAGCCCCATCCATTGTTTGTATACGAAACGAACAGGACTCCATTTAAAACCGGGCAGATCGACGCCCCATTGCATCCCGTGCGTGTGACCAGCCAGGACAAGGTCAATGTCGGGATAATGAGGTCTTACCTCTGCATCCCAATGACTGGGGTCGTGACTCATCAGGATCTTAAAAGGGTAATGCTCTGTTCCGGCATACGCTTCATTCATTTTCCCATATTTTGGAAAACGGGCTTTGGCGCTCCAGTTCTCGATGCCCAGCAGCGCGATCTGGTCCCCTCCCCTTTCCAGGACAACATGTTCGTTCATGAGGAGACGCCAGCCCATATCGGCCTGGATCTGTTTGAGCGTATCGAGATTTGCCTTTTTTAACTCCGGTGTTTCCCACCAGAAATAGTCGCCATAGTCATGATTACCCAGGGTAGAATAGACACCCATTGGAGCTCTGAGGCGGGCAAATAAAGCCTTGTAATCCTTCATTTCGGCAGCAATATTATTAACCAGGTCGCCGGTAAACAGGATAATATCCGGTTTTTCGGCCAGGACCATGTCGATCCCCTTGTTGACAGCGGCTTCATCAGCAAAGCTACCAGAATGAATATCAGACAGTTGCACTATTTTCAATCCCTTAAAGCCAGCAGGCAGGTTGTCATAGGCCAGCTTTTGCCGGTGAACCTTATAATTATATTTATTGCTAAATCCATAGATCAGAGAGGAAAAAAGGCTGCCGCCAAGTCCGATCCCCAGCCAGCTAAGAAAAGCACTGCGGGAAATGCCCTGCCCGGGGATCTCATCTGCCGATGGGGGGCCTGGGCGCTGCATTTGGGCCTTGCTTACTGCCCATTGAATGATCCTGCGAAGGTCATCGATAAAGAGGAAGAGGGCGACGATGAGCTTGCTGAGATAAAAGCCGACAACAATGGCAAATAGATAAGCGTAGGCCCTTGGCGCCCGGTATTGCAGGTAAGGCAGAAAGAAAAAGCTCAGCAGGGCCAGTATGGAAACGGTCCAGTAGATTATATGGATCAGGGACCTCCATCTGGGATTAAGATCCTGGGAAAGGGACTTAATAGCTTGAAATACATAGAGATCAAGTAATAAGGCTACGACCAGAAAGATCAGCTGAGACTTCCGAATACGCATGAAACACGGGATTTATTTGTTTTGGGCCGGCGGCCAGGTTACCAACCCGGAGCAAAATTGCGGCAAACTTCGGTAAATCAGGAAAGTTCTTAGGATTTCTATTCAAAGAATGTAAATTTGCCATCCTGTCAGGGTGGACGGGGTCCATCAGGTATCCATTTTGGTCCGGCTGAACGTGGATATTCCCGGATGGGAAAAACTTTATTTTGTCATCTTAACGATTGGTGACAATTTTACCTGATAACCGAGCGGAGCGAAGGTTACGAACGAGGAGGAGTGTACCCGGGCTTAAGCGAAGGTCTGAGCAGCTCCGACGAAGTTCTGACCAAGGGCCGACAAAATAAATTATGGCAAAAACTATAGGAGTTGCAAATCAAAAGGGCGGAGTAGGTAAAACCACTTCAGCGATAAACCTGGCCGCCAGCTTTGCTGTGCTGGAGTTCAAGACGCTGCTGGTGGATGCCGATCCCCAGGCGAACAGTACTACGGGGGTGGGGTTTGACCTGCACAACGTTACACAGAGCCTTTATGACTGTATGGTGAATCATATCCCGGTGAAAGACGTGATCCTGAAGTCAGAGATTCCGCATCTGGATGTAGTGCCTTCTCACATTGACCTGGTAGGCTATGAAATCGAGATGATCAACTACCCTAACCGGGAAAGCGTGCTAAAGGGTATACTGGAGCCGGTGAAAGACGAATATGATTTTATCATTATAGATTGCTCTCCTTCGCTGGGTCTGATCACGGTCAATGCGCTGACCGCTGCAGATTCCGTGATCGTGCCGGTGCAAACGGAATTCTTTGCCCTGGAAGGTCTGGGTAAGCTGCTGAATACGGTAAAGATCGTGCAGAGCCGGCTGAACCCTCAGCTGGCGATAGAAGGGATCCTGATGACGATGTATGATGGTCGTCTGCGGTTGTGCAACCAGGTGGTCAGCGAGGTCCGCAAACATTTTGACGAGATCGTCTTCAATACTATCATTCACCGGAACACCAAGATAAGCGAGGCCCCCAGCGTAGGGAAGCCCGTGATCCTGTATGATGCGCTGAGCAAGGGTTCGGTCAATTACCTGAACCTGGCAAAGGAGATCCTGCAAAAGAATAATATGACCCGGATCAGGCAGGAAGAAAGGATTTTAGAATAAAACACCAAAATGAGCACTCCAAATAAAAAAGATAAAGAGGCCCTGGGTAAAGGCATCAGATCCTTACTGCAAAGCATAGACGCTGACCTCAAGACCACGTCGGGCGACCTTAAGCCTTCTGTCGTTGAGACGGTTACCAATATGCTGCGTATCGGGCTTGGCGAGATCGAGACCAATCCCCGGCAGCCCCGTCATGATTTTGATGAGCAGGCCTTGCAGGAGCTGGCGCATTCCATCCGGCTGCATGATATCATCCAGCCGATCACCGTGTCAAGGCTCCCAAGCGGCAAATACCGGCTGATCTCGGGCGAGCGTCGCTTCCGTGCTGCAAAGATCGCCGAACTAAAGGACATCCCCGCCTATGTGCGCCAGGCCGATGATCAGCAATTGCTGGAATTAGCCTTATTGGAAAACCTGCAAAGGGAAGACCTCAATGCGATGGAGATCGCACTCAGCTATAAGAGGATGATGGAAGAGCTGAACTATACACAGGAACAGGTAGCCGAGCGGATGGGAAAGGAAAGGAGTACAGTAGCCAATTACATTCGGTTGCTGAAGCTGCCACCGGATATCCAGGTAGCGGTGCGGAGCAATCAGCTTTCGATGGGGCATGCCCGTGCGCTGATCAATGTCGACACGGTTGACAAGCAATTATATCTATTCAATGAGATAAAGGAAAAGGGATTATCCGTACGTCAGACGGAAGAATTGGTGCGTAAGCTTTACAAGGAAGGAGCCAGTCCTTCCGCTGTTAAAAATTCGGTAAAGCCCACTCTGCCAGAAGCTTTCAAAAGAATTGAAGATAACTTAGCATCGCATTTCAGCACCCGGGTACGACTCAATCACAGCAAAAAAGGAGAAGGCAGCATCTCCATTGAGTATTACTCTCTCCAGGAACTAAACAAATTACTGGATCAGCTGGGTGTTTCTGTCAACTAAGCATCCTCCACATGAAGATGGTCCGGTTTTTATTGGTTGTAGTGGGATCGTTGCTCCTGCATGGCTATTGCCAGTGCCAGGTGAAAAATGACACTATCCCGTCTTTCATAAAAGGTAAACCTGTTACCGGCGCCAACGTAGCCGATACGCTTTCACGCGGGCGGCATCCGAAAGGGCATAAGGAAAAGCCCTACCAGGTGGACTCTGTTGCCAAAAAGAAACACAACCCAAGAAAGGCCACCCTGTATTCGACCTTTTGTCCTGGCCTGGGGCAGATCTACAACCGTAAGTACTGGAAGCTGCCATTGGTCTATGCGGCGGTAGGGATACCAGTTTATACCTTCTTTACCAATCACAGTCTTTATCAGCAATGTCAGAGGGCAGTAGCCCTGATAGATCCGTTCACGTCGATAGGGGCGCCTGTACCGGACAGTGTTTCCGCGAAGATCTCCAACTCATCTCTTCGATACCTTGCCTCCCAGGGGGATGCCAATTCAATACGCACCTACCGCAATGAGTATCGAAAGGATCAGGACTATTCCGTCATATTCTTCCTGCTGTTCTGGGGATTGCAGATCGTCGATGCGACGGTGGATGCACATCTCATGAATTTTGATGTCAGCGATCAGCTGAGCCTGCATCTCCAGCAGCCTTCGGTGGCGCCGTCGACCACTGGGATGGTAGGATTGGGGCTGGGCTTTGATCTTCACAAAGCAAGGGCGAGACCTTTGAATGTTCTGCCTTGATCTGCCCAAAGGCGCTGAAACCGAAAAACAAGTCGTAAATTTGCCGCTAAATTTATTCGCAGTATGAAGATTGCGCTCATTGGTTATGGGAAAATGGGAAAAGCCATCGAGGAAATTGCCGTATCCCGGGGACATTCGGTCGTATTAAAAATATCGGTCGATAACCTGGAAGACAATACCGTTGAAGCTATTCGCCAGGCAGACGTAGCTATCGAATTCACCGGGCCGGAAAGTGCCTATGAAAATATCCTCCGTTGCCTGGAAGCCGGTGTACCGGTGGTCTGTGGTTCCACGGGCTGGCTGGACAAGCTGGAAGCGGTCCAAACGACCTGTTCAGAACAAAAGGGAGCTTTTCTTTACGCCAGCAACTTCAGTGTGGGCGTTAATATCTTTTTTGAGGTGAACCGGCGGCTGGCGGCATTGATGGCTCCGCATCCGGGTTATGACGTTCAGATAACGGAAATACATCATACCGAAAAAAGGGATTCCCCCAGCGGAACGGCTATTTCACTGGCCGGCCAGATCCTGGAAAAAATTCATCGCAAAAAGGGATGGGTCAATCATATTAGTGATAACTTAGATGAATTGGAGATCCTGAGTGAAAGAGTGGACCCGGCCCCGGGAACGCACCGGGTAAAATACAGCTCCGAAGTTGATACAATCGAGATTACCCATACAGCGCATAACCGTAAGGGCTTTGCGACAGGAGCGGTGCTCGCAGCTGAATTTATCGCAGGCAAAAAAGGCCTCTTCCAGATGAGTGATGTGTTGGGCTTCTAACTCACCGGCGAGGTCCGGTCATTGACAAAGAATTCTACAAAAGAAAGGATAAAAAATGCTTTCCAAAAAGACGCAATATGCTTTCCAGGCGCTGATGTACCTGGCGCAAAAAGAAAAAGACGAACCAGTGCTGATCGCAGAGATCGCAAGAAAGAAGAAGATCCCGCTGAAGTTCCTGGAGAATATTCTGCTGGAGCTGAAGAATGCCAATATACTGGAAAGTAAAAAGGGAAAAGGCGGCGGATATTATTTTGCAAAGAATCCAAAGGATGTGCCCCTGGCTACGATCATACGACTGCTGGACGGCCCCATCTCTCTCCTACCCTGCGTCAGTCTTTATTTCTACGAACGCTGTAAGAACTGTGACGAGAAAGGTTGTGGCCTGCATACAGTCATGTCGCAGGTGCGTGATGCCAACCTAAAGATCCTGGAAAAGAAAACAATTGCCGACCTGGCTAAAGAATAGCCTTTTTTTCAAGACTCAGGAAATGATTTTTGCATACCCGACCGGCAATATCCAGTAATCGCCCGATCCTTGCGGCTATCTTCGTCACCTCCTCTTCGGATATTATATAATCTTCTTTATAGCGGGCTTGCACATACCCCGCCGCGAGTAGCTGGAACAGATGTTCCTCCTGCTCGCTGTCCCTGCGGAACAGCGAAGCCAGCTCGATGGAAAAACGATTGGTATATCGCCTCAGCTTGTCGAGATTGTGGGTCGTGGGCTTATACCCGTTGAAGACTAAAAGTATCGCCTGGTAAATTTGCTCTGCCGCCTGGTGAAAAAGGAACATGGCTGTTTTCCATTCTTTACGCTGCATGTTGAAGGTCGCGCTGCTGAAAAAAGCATTGGCCTGACCGGCCCATCTTTCGAAGTCTTTTTCCGCAGTCAGCCTCACTTCCTCAAAATTGGGCAGGGCCGGCTTTTCAAAAGGAATCGTCCCGGCATCATAGAGCAGGATGCCCTCCATTAAAAGCATGCTGAAAAAATATTGTCTCGCCCTGATCTGCCGGTTGACATAGGCAATGTCGTGGACAACAGTGGTTACCTGCGCCACATCACGACAGCTGGTCTCACACTGGTCCTGTATCTGGTAATCGGATCGAAGCTCGGACCGGCTTGTTACGATCAACAGATCGAAAGCAGGCTGCGCCAACGGCAGCACCTGAGCAAAAAGAGCTGCATCACTTTCAATGCAATAAACCCCAAAAAGAATGATCTTTTCCGGACGGATGTTGTGAACAATGACTTTTATCGCGGCGTCCAGTTGCCGGCGCTGGACAGGGGACAGGTGTTTTAATGAAGTATTCATAGTAAAGGGTCGTTTATAGCAATAAAATTGGCTATATTTGTGAAGACTATTGAATTGAGAGGTTTAAAGGTAGCTAATTTTTTGATAAAATATCAAGAAAAAGGGTGCTAATATTTTTGGCGTACAATTTTATTGCTATGCATTTTTTAGGAAAGAACCTTCGATATCTTCGAAAGCAATCGTCCAAAACCCAGTCGGAGATTGCAGCCCTGATCAAAAAGGGACAAACAACGGTTGGCAATTGGGAAAACGGCATCAGCGAGCCCAACCTGGAAGAGCTGTTGATCATCAGCAACTATTTTGATATTCCTTTGGACACGCTGTTAAAAGCAGACTTGTCTGAAATGAGCCTTTTTCAGCGGCAGGGGTCCTCAAATATGACGCCGTATGAGCATGGAGAGGGAGACATCTCCCAGGTAAAGGAGGACAAGTGGAGTTATGTATTACAGGAGATAAAGAGCCTTCGCGAGGAGGTGGAGCGCATAAATGCGCGTCTGCCGAACCAGGAAAGTTTATAATAAAAAAAGGACGACATCTGTCGTCCTTTTTTTAGATTTTCTTTTTTTATGGACGGATCGCTTTTTTCACGGCCGCAATTGCGCCATCGATATGTCCATAGGCTCTTGCCTGCAACCCCTGCGCAAACCGGTTGTCTTCATCGTGGCTGATATCCTGACGGGCTTTCCGCAGGAAATCAAGTGCAGCATGGAGACGACCGGGATGATCAGCATGTTCATCAACAGGTGGATGATCTTCCAGGTTCTTACCGTCTTCAATAGACGCCTTTTTGATCTCACCGATTGCCGCATCGATCCGGTGGACGGCTTCGATCTCGTCGACAGTCTGCTGCCAGTTACCCGGACGATGTTCGATCATCCAGCGGGCTGCCCGCAGATCGGAAAGAGCGTGCAGATAATAAGGATGTTCTCCACGGGTTGCGCTGGTGCTGGCCCGGGTAGCTGTACAGGAAAGGAACAGGACCGCGCACAAATAAAAGATTTGCCGGAAATGCGCTTTTCTGAAAATTAGCGCATTTCCGGCAAAGCGCTGATGATTGAGAACTTCGCCACCCAACACTGTTGGCTGGCTCGTTCGCGGGCTTCGCTGACTCGCCCGCAGACGAGGCCCTTCCAGGGCCTCATTGAGACGTTGGATCTTCATTGCATGTGATTTTAAGTTATAGATAGAATCCAATGCATAGAACGTTCCAAAATCCAAAAGATTAAAATCAGATTAATGAAATAAGGTTAAGCAGACGTTAAGAGGTTCTCTATAACAATTGCAGATGCCCCCCCTCCCCCATTACAAATACCTGCTGCACCATACCTGGCCTTATTCTGAAGGAGAACATGGATCAGCGTTACCACGATCCGTGCGCCGCTGGCGCCGAGAGGATGACCGATAGCTACAGCGCCTCCGTGGACATTGACTTTTGCAGGGTCCAGCTTCATCCTCTTTGTATTTTCTATGCCTACCACAGAAAAAGCTTCATTCAACTCCCAATAGCTGATATCTTCCATCTTCAATCCTGCTTTGGCCACTGCTTTTGGAACAGCTATAGCAGGAGTGGTTGTGAACCACTCGGGAGCCTGTTCTGCATCGGCATAACCGACTATCCTTGCAAGAGGTTTCAGGCCCAGCGCTGTCGCTTTCTCCCGGCTCATCAGCACAAGAGCCGCCGCACCGTCATTGAGGGTGGATGCATTGGCCGCGGTGACTGTTCCGTCTTTTTGAAAAGCAGGTTTTAATTCAGGGATCTTATCGAATTTTACATTGTAAGGTTCTTCATCTTTTGCAAAGAGCAGGGGATTGCCTTTGCGCTGAGGCACTTCAACCGGCACTACCTCTTCAGTGAAATGACCGGCCGCCCAGGCGTCCTGTGCACGCTGATAGCTTGTCACCGCAAATTTATCCTGTTCCTCCCGGCTGATACCACAGGTGGAAGCGCAAAGGTCTGCGGCATTCCCCATGGCCTTGCCGTCGTAAGCATCGGTAAGGCCGTCTTTTGCAAGACCATCGATGAGTGTCGTATTCCCGTATTTATTTCCCCAGCGTAATTGTTCCACATAAAAAGGAACGTTGCTCATACTTTCCATTCCACCGGCAACGGCGATGTCGATGTCGCCAAGCGCGATGCTTTGTCCCGCCTGTACAACAGCCTTCATACCGCTGGCGCAGACTTTGTTCACGGTAGTGCAGACCACTTCATCCGGCAGACCGGCCCCCCTGGCAGCCTGTCGCGCGGGCGCCTGACCAAGATTGCCCTGCAGAACACAGCCCATCAGCACTTCCTGAACCTGTGCCGGTGTCAGACCTGCCTTTGCGAGGGCGCCTTTTATAGCGACAGCACCAAGCTGTGGAGCGGAGAAGTCTTTGAGTGTTCCACCAAAACTGCCTATAGGGGTACGGACGGCCGCGACAATGACCACTTCTTTGTTCATATGGGAATTTAGTTTTTTTGGTGGGTAAAGGTAAGGAAAAAAACTAACAGGCGTTAGCTTCGCCTGATTACCCTATCCTTCAGGATCTCCCGCATGGCTTCCTCCTGGTAATGTTGGCTGACAGGCACTTCTGCCTGACCGAGGTAGAGAATATTGCCGCGGATGCTTCTGATACAATCCTTATTCACAACAAAGGATTTATGCACCTGTATGAATTTATCCGGGGGCAGACTTTCCAGCAGCCCTTTTAAAGTGAGATAGACGATCAGTTTCCGGTCTGTGGTATGAAGAAGAATATAATTCATCCTGGCTTCCACATAAGAGAGCTCGCCGAACAGCACTTTTTCGAGACCATTGTCAACTTTTACAAAAAAATGATCGGGAAGGGCCGCATCGCTGCGCAAACGCCCGCTATACAGTTCACGCGCCCTGTTACAGGCCTTTAAAAACCGTTCGAAGGAAAAAGGCTTTACCAGGTAGTCAACAACATCGAGCTCAAAGCCATCCAGCGCATATTCGGCATAGGCGGTAGTGATGATGACCATGGGCTGATTTGCGCGGCCCGCGGAAGCCCGTAAGAATTCGATGCCGCTGAGCCGGGGCATATTTATATCGAGGAAGAGCAGGTCTATCTGCTGTCCGTTCAGAAGAGCATCGGCTTTGAGCGGATTCTCCGCCATCCCGGCCAATTCCACATAGCTGATGTCTTCCAGGTATTCCCGGATGACCTTGCGGGCCACCGGTTCATCGTCGACTATAACTGCTTTCAACAACATGCGCTTCTATATTTAAATACAAAAAGACTTCGAAGGAAGTACCGCGGTCTGTGATCTGTAGCTGATGCTTATCGGGGTATTGAAGGTCCAGGCGGCGACGGGTATTGGCTATCCCGATCCCACTCCTTTCCAGGTCGGTCCTTACCACAACTTCTTCACTCGTATTAAAACACCGGAAGATCAATTGGCCGTCTTTTTTCTGCAAGGATACCGAGACGGTGTTGTCCCGGTCTTCATGGCTGCTGACATATTTGAATGCATTTTCGACAAAGGAGATCAGCAGCAAAGGGGCGATCATAAACCCGCGGACGTCATCCGGTATATCCAAAAATACCCTGAGATTCTCTTCTTTCCTTTCCTGCTGTAAGGCAATATAATTACGAAGGTACTGGATCTCTTTGTCGATGATGATCTTATCGACATTGCATTCGTACAGCTGGTACCGCAGCATTTCGGAAAAGCTAAGCAGCATAGTCCTTGCCTTTCCGTTCTTGCGATCTATATGGCCATAGATCGAATTGATGGAATTGAACAAAAAATGCGGATTGAACTGGGCCTTTAAAAAATCGAGCTCGTTCCTTGTCTTTTCTTTTTCCATAAGCTCCAGGTACTGCCGAAACCATATTTTTTCAAAGACCAGCCGGATAGCGACAAGACACATAACCCAGATCAGGATATTCAGGAAACTGTCCCGGAAGACGGCGGCAAAGGGAGGAGACACCGAACCGGGCCGGAAGACATGCGTTTGCAACCAGATAGCCAGGGGGGTGCGCAGGAGGGCGCTGAGCGTAATGGCGGCCGGCAGGAAAACGGCAAAAGCAATATACTTTTTGCGATAAAGCAATTTCGGGATCGCATAGTATAGCTGGGCATAATAATTAGCGGCAACGAACAGGAGATAGCAGAACTGGACGGTCAGGGTCCGGGTAACGGTAAACACCCTGTCCCGGAACAGGAAAACCCAGCAGCCGTAAAGACCTACCCAAAGGCCAATAGTTATTACAACACGATACTTTCGCATTGGTATAAAGTTACTGCCCCATTCCAGGAATGGAAATGAATTTACATGAAATGGGGGAAATACGGGATGACACAAAATATTTTTAGTCAGATAGCAAAATTTTTGGGTAATTAGCGCATATGAAAGCAGCCAGTATACAAGAGATAAAACAGGAATTAAAGTCCCGATCCCCTTCCGAGCTGGTAGAATTCTGTCTGCGGCTGGCAAAATTTAAAAAAGACAATAAGGAACTGCTAACCTATCTGTTATTTGAGGCCGGTGACGAAACCACCTATATTGAAAATGTAAAAAAAGAGATAGACGGAGAGTTCGCAGAACTACCGAAACCCAATCTCTATCTGACCAAGAAAAGTCTGCGGAAGGTGCTGCGGAATACAGCTAAGCAGATCCGTTATACCGGTTCGCCACAGGCTGAAGTGGAACTGCTGACCTATTTCTGCCGGAAGATAAGATCATCGGGAATACCGATAAAGGATAGTCCTGTGCTGACCAATCTTTACCGGCAGCAATTAAAAAAGGTCAATGCTGTCATCGCCACAATGCATGAAGACCTGCAGTATGACTATCTGAGAGCCCTGAAAGGGTTGGAGGACTGAGGCGCCGGGAGATATCCCGGCGCCCCGTCTGATCACCAGCATCACGCTTATATACAAGGCAGCATTATTCGAGTGTCACACCCAGTATGCGGCGGCTGCGAGCCTTTAAGAAGATCTTTTTGAAAGCAGGTGAGTCCCGGCAGGTGAGCTTTACGCTTGACCACAATGACCTGGCCTTTGTCAATGCCCAATTAAAAACAGTGACCGAGCCCGGAGAGGTTGATATTTATATCGGGGATAAAAAGCCCTAGTAGCCCCATTTCTTCATGATATCCAAATCGGCTTTTGCACAGTCCAGCGGGGTCTTACCCTGGTAAGACTCCTGCTCGATGATAAAATAGCGGGTGCCTCCTGATTTCTTGCCGAGATCGCAAACCTGCTTTGTATTGACGATGCCCTCGCCAAGGATAGTGCTTTCGTATTTATCTTTCCCCGGAGTGGTAGCGGCAGATTTGATCTCGTCTTTTACATGCATCAACTCGTAGCGGCCGGGATACTGCATGACGACAGCTATCGCAATAGCGCCGCCATTGTAGAGATTGCCCATATCCAGCTGGTGAACGACCAGCGCAGGATCGGTACTCTGCATGATGATATCGTAGACTTTTTTATTGTTGAGCACCGAGCTAAATTCAAAATCATGGTTGTGATATCCGAACTTCATCCCGTGTTTCTTGCAAAGCTCACCACTCCTGTTAAAGACGTCCATAAAACGCAGCAGGTCGTCATAGGTCTTTCGCTGAGCTTCTTCCAAAGAAGGGCTGACGACGAACTGCTGCCCGGCAATAGCCGCATCTTCCACCGTCTTCTTCCAGCTATCCGAGAAATCCTTGCGGCTTTCGACCCAGTCGGCTGCACCCAAACGGGTATGACCGCTGATCATTTTCAGATGCAGGCTGTCCAGCAGGCTTTTAAAATCCTTTGCAGTATAGCCATAGAATTTATGATCGACATAATTGGCATGCTCGACATATTTGTATCCCATTTCTGCCAGCTTTTTCAGCGTGCCGGCAGGGTCGGCCTTCATGTCGTCACGAACAGAATACAATTGAAGCCCCGTCGTCTCTCTCTTAAAGGAAGCAAAAGATTGACCGGGAAGGAAATTTGCAGCAGCCATCGCAAGGGCGCTGTTCTTGAGAAAAGTTCTGCGGGAGTAGCCCATTGGAATTCGGATTTGATGATCAGTGCAACTAACGGAATGTTCTCAACGAATGTATTTTTTTTTGCCGGCGGCGCCAAATAAATTTTTAAGGCAGCAGTTAGGCATTATTTTTACAAGACCAATGAAAAAGACCGTTTGGAAAAACATCTTCCGGCTCATACTACCCTACAAACGAAAGTTCGGCTGGGTCGTTCTGCTGGGATTGCTGAGTACCGGAGCCAGCCTGGTCGAACCACTTATTTACCGGGAGGCGATCAATGATGTGGCAGGTCTGTTTGTCCGGCAGGCGCGGGAGAACGCCCAAAAGGACCTGGGTCTGGATCCGGATGAGACGGAGAGTATCCATTCGATGGTACAGGAGGAGACAGCAGATTCCGCCGCCGCCGCAAGGGACTCCGACGCTGCCGGCAGCGATTCCGTGGAAACCAGCGCTGACAGTGCGACCAGAGCCAGCGCGGGCGAAATTGCCCAACGTGCCGAAGATGCGGGCGCAACAATCGGAAGGACAGCAGGAAGCAAACATGCGGCAGAGGTCCGGCCGGCAGTCCACAACCGGCACAGGCATACCAAAAAACCGTCTCACCTGTCCAAACCACCCGTCAAAAAACCGGAGCCGCATACTTCGACCCATGTTGCGGGGCGTTCGCCGCAGCAGGCGCTGAATACACTATTATGGGCCGTGGTATGGCTCTTTGCGATCAATCTCATCGCCACTCTCCTGTGGAGGCTGGCGGAGAACACCAATACGCGGCTGTCCTGCCTGATCGAACAGCGTTTCATCCAGGGGACCTTTGCCCATGTCCTGAGTCTTCCGCTATCCTTTTTTGGAAAACGGAGCAGCGCCGCCATCGCCAAACAGATCGATCAGTCGGAAGAGGTCACGGGTATTGTGAATGGCTTCTCCCAGCAGATACTTCCCGAGCTGATAAGTCTCGCGGGTATCCTGGGCATCATGTTCTGGCAAAATGTGGCGCTGACGTCCGTAGCGCTGATCGTCATCCCTTTTTATATCCTCATCGCCTGGCGAAGCGCGGGCAAGCTGGAATCGGGACTGGCCAACTACTATTCCAGGTGGGAGGACGTCTCGGCGCGGATCCAGGATGGACTGACCGGTATCAAGACCGTCAAATTATCCGGCTCGGAAAAGCGGGAAGTGACAGGTCTTCAAAATGTCGCCGGAGAGGCCTACCAGGATTATATCAAACGGACCTTACTATCCAATAAATATGTATTCTGGGAAACGATGCTATCCCATCTGTCGACGGCGCTGGTACTTGGATATGGCGGCTACCTGACCCTCCAGAACAGGCTGACACCGGGGGACGTGGTCATGTTTGTCGCCTATCTCGACCGCCTCTATGGTCCTATCGATACCCTGGCCAGCCTCTGGGTCGAGCTACAGCAGAATGTGGCGTCGATCGCAAGGGCCTTTCGTTTGCTGGACAGCGGCACAGAAGAAAAAAAGGGTCGCGAGCTATCTGTCAGCGAAGGCCGGATCGTATTCCACGAGGTCCGGTTTGGCTATACCCCGGAGCGGGAAGTGCTGCGCGGACTCTCTTTTACACTGGAGCCCGGCAAGTCTACGGCATTGGTGGGGCCTTCAGGGGCAGGTAAGACGACGACCGTCGACCTCCTGCTGAAACTATACGAGCCCGGCGCCGGAACGATCAGTATCGATGGCCAGGAGCTGAAAGACCTGGATGCGGCATCCATCCGCCAGCAGATCGGCGTAGTCTCGACGGATGGCGCTGTATTCCGGGGTACCCTGATGGACAATATCCGGTACAAGCGGCCATCGGCTACGGAGGAAGAAGTGTTACAGGCATCCATGGCGGCAGGCCTCCATGCAACCCTGCAGCGACTGCCGGAAGGCTTACAGACGCAGGTGGGGGAAAGCGGCATGGGCTTATCGGTAGGCGAAAGACAACGGATCCAGATCGCAAGGGTGCTGGTGGCAAAACCACGGATCCTGGTACTGGATGAAGCAACAGCCAACCTCGATTACTCCACCGAGGCAGAGGTGAAGAGAACAATCGAAGCCATTCGCGCCACGACTACCATTATCATAATTGCGCACCGGTATTCGATGGTGCGGGATGCCGACCATGTCATCGTGTTGACCGAAGGACAGATAGAGGAAGCCGGCAGCCCGGCGCAGCTGCTGGAAACCGGAGGCTGGTTCAGCGACTGGGCAGCCTCGGCCGAAGGCGGAGAAGAAGAAGAGACGGAGGAGGAAACGGAAGAGGAGGAGCAGGAAGAAGAGGAAGAGGGCGACGAGGAAGAATAATTTTATGGAATTTTCCATCGACGGCATCTCATTCGGTCATAACAACAAAAACCGCACATGATCAGATCGATCCTCCTGCTTCTGTTGCTGATTGAACTATTGCCGGCCCATGCCCGGAGCTTGTATGGAGCCGACACCGCGGAGCTCCCCTGCCGCCAAAAAGCCGAAAAGCTTTTGGATGAGACCCTGAACTTCATGGAAAAGAACTATTACCGGCGTGCCCAGGTGTCCTGGCCGGTGCTGGCGGCTGATGCAAAAGCCCGTCTTCGGGAAGCCGCCACCTGCGAGGACGCATATGCCTGTATCAGCTGGTGTTTTCATCAACTGAATGAACCGCATAGTTTTATCATGCCCCCCGCACAGGCTGCCCGGTATTCCGGTGAAGACCTGGAAACAACAGATCAGCCCACCCCCCTTCTTTCAGATCTGGTAGGAGAGATCAAAGGAGAGTGGCTGCAGGACAGCATCGCCTATCTAACCATACCCTGGGTCAGCAGCACCGATTCAATGGTCTGTCTGCGTATAGCCGACAGCCTCCAGTCCGTCATAGCAAGGCTTGACAGCCGTAATATTTCCAGGTGGATCATCGACCTGCGTAAGAACTCCGGTGGCAATTGCTGGCCAATGCTCGCGGGCATCGGGCCTTTGCTGGGAGACGGTGTATATGGCTATTTTGTATCCGGGGACGCAAGGGTCCCTATCACCTACCGGGACGGATCGGCCTTCCAGGGTAAGCATGTCATCTGCCGGGTGAGTAACCGCGGCTACCGGACACAAAGCAATAAAAAATCCATCGTCGTGCTCACCAGCCGGAAGACGGTGAGTGCCGGAGAGATCGTCGCGCTGGCCTTCAAAGGCCGGGAGCAGGTCCGTCTGATCGGGGAACCCACCGCGGGTCTGACTACGGCCAATGCCACTTATTCCTTGTCAGACCGGAGTCTCCTTGTCCTCACTATCTGCCAGGAGGCCGATCATATGGGCCGGATCTGCGCAGGCAGCGTTCAGCCCGATAAGCTGGTAGCGGTAGAAAAGACCGTTTCGGGTGATCCGGTGAGGGAAGCAGCGCTGACCTGGCTCCAGGGGCAATGAACGATCCCTGCCGCGGCGCCCGGGCGCCCACTGAACTTTGTAAAATCTGAGTGTGTCGAAAAAATGCTGTGATTGATCGTCGTTGAGATGAAGCACCTAACTTTAGCCCTCGACTAAAATCACAGCTTATGATCCATCGTTCTCTACGCTTCACGCTCATCACTATTATAGCCGGAACTTTATTCTCCTGTAACCAGGCAGGCAACAGCGGCTCAGCCGGCACGGGCAGTCTGCCTTTTGTCAAAGACAGCCTTGTCGCGGATATACGCATGCTGGCTTCCGACTCCTTTCAGGGCCGCCGCCCTTTTACACCCGGCGAAACAAAGACCATCGACTACCTGGTCAGGTCTTACAGCGCGCTGGGTCTGGAACCGGGCAATGGCAACAGCTATACCCAGGATGTGCCGATGGTAGAGATCAGTCCCGCTGCGCCTCCCACCATACAGGTAGTGTCGCCAAAGGGAACTATCTCTTTACAAAACCTCAACGACTTTGTCCTCTGGACGGAAAGACCGGATTCCATCAATACCATTGACAAGAGCGATATCGTCTTTGCCGGTTTTGGCGTCGTCGCTCCGGAGTATAACTGGAATGACTATGCGGGATTGGATGTAAAAGGGAAAACAGTGCTCGTGATGGTCAACGATCCCGGGTTTTATGACTCTACGCTCTTCAAGGGACACACTATGACCTATTATGGCCGCTGGACATATAAGTATGAAGAAGCGGCAAGACAGGGGGCAAAAGCCTGTCTTATCATTCACAACACGGCGGCAGCCTCCTACCCTTTCAGTGTGGTGCAGAGCAGCAATGGAGGTGTGAAGCTTCATCTGGACACCCGCAGCAATCCATCTTATCAGCTGACCGTGCAGGGCTGGATCACCGAGGCAACCGGGAAGAAGCTGCTCGCCGCAGCCGGCAGGGACAGCAGCCTGCTCGAAGCGGCCAAAAAAAGAGGCTTTAAAGCCGAACAGCTAAAGCTGGAATTATCTGCTTCATTAAAAGCGAAAGCCGTCTACAATATGTCTCACAATGTGGTGGCAAAGATCACGGGAACAAAATATCCCGATGAATATGTCATCTATTCCGCGCACTGGGATCACCTGGGTATTGGAAAGCCGGATGCAAAAGGCGATTCTATTTACAATGGTGCAGCGGACAATGCAAGCGGCACGGCCGCGATCCTGGAAATAGCCCGCGCATTCAAAAATGGAGCAAAGCCCGAACGCACAGTTGTCTTTCTATCCGTGACGGCAGAAGAACAGGGCCTGCTTGGCTCTGCGTACTATTCCAGGCATCCTATCTATCCTTTGGCGAAAACCGTCGCCAATCTGAATATCGATGTGCTCAATACCTATGGCCCCACAAAGGACATTACCTATAGCGGCAAGGGGCAGTCTGACCTGGAAGATTACCTGGCAGAGGAAGCGGGAAAGAAAGGAAGATATGTCGCGCCGGAAGATCATCCCGAGGCCGGTCATTATTTCCGTTCGGACCACTTCAATTTTGCCCGTGTGGGTGTGCCTTCGCTGACGGCCGATGGGGGAGTCGACGATAAGACAAAAGGAACCAGCTTTGGCAAACAAAAACACGATGAATATACCGCCGAACGATATCACCAGCCTGCCGACGAATACAATGCCGCTACCTGGGATCTCGACGGCGCGCTGGAAGATATGGAGCTGGTGTATAAGATAGGGCTGAGACTGGCAAATGGCCATGAATGGCCGGGCTGGAAAACCGGTTCTGAATTCAAGGCGATCCGCGACCAGTCAGCAAATGAAAGAAAATAAAAAAATTTGTTTGCTGTTTTGCTAAACCTTTAAATTTACCTTTTCATCTATTTTAAGCCATCAACGAAGTATGGGAGACCTCCAGATCAAAAAACAGCCTAAGAAATATGATGCAGTTATTGTAGGGTCAGGTGCAGGCGGGGGCATGGCCGCTTATGTACTGGCAAATGCAGGACTCAAGGTTTGCCTGCTGGAAGCGGGTCCGATGTTCGATCCAAAGACAGATTCCAATCAGCTCAAGAATGCCTGGGAGTCCCCGCGACGCGGCGCTCCTACAAAGTTTCGTCCATTCGGAGACTTTGATGGCTGTTACTGGGGTTGGGAAGTAGATGGCGAACCTTACACGCAAACCGGCAATCCGGGTACTACTTCCTGGGAGTGGTGGCGCGCCCGTATGCTGGGTGGACGTACCAATCACTGGGGTCGTATCTCGCTGCGTTTCGGCCCAAAAGACTTTAAACGCAAGAGCATCGATGGCCTTGGCGATGACTGGCCCATCGGCTATGAAGATGTCAAACCTTATTACGATAAGATAGACAAATTACTGGGTGTGTTCGGGACCAATGAAGGGCTTGAAAATGACCCTGACGGTTTTTTTCTGCCTCCGCCCAGGCCACGCCTGCATGAGCTGATGATCAAAAAAGCAGCTGGCAGCGTCGGTGTCCCTGTCATCCCTTCCCGGCTGTCTATCCTGACAAAGCAGATCAACAATGAGCGGGGCCAGTGCTTCTACTGTTCACAATGTGGTCGCAGCTGTAAGGTCTATGCCGACTTCTCTTCTTCTTCGGCGCTGGTGATCCCTGCCCTGAAGACGGGTAATGTCGACCTCGTCACCAATGCCATGGCCCGCGAAGTATTGACGGATAAGGAAGGACTGGCCACCGGCGTATCCTATATCAGCAAAGACGATCTGCAGGAATACCAGGTCAGTGGCAGGACGGTGATCCTCGCGGCCAGCGCCTGCGAGAGCGCAAGGCTCCTGCTCAACTCCAAATCCGAACGTCATCCCAATGGTCTGGCGAATGGCAGCGATAATGTTGGCCGGTATCTGCATGATTCTACGGGTGCAGATATGGGCGGCTATCTTCCTCACCTTGTCGACCGTAAGAGATACAATGAGGATGGTGTCGGCGGCATGCATGTGTATGCTCCATGGTGGCTTGACAACAAGAAGCTGGATTTCCCGCGTGGGTATCATATTGAGTTCGGAGGTGGAATGGGTATGCCTATTTATGGCTTTCAGTGGGGGATCGAACAGCTCAACGGCAACTCCAATTTAATGGGGGTTAAAAAAGACGCAGGTGGTTACGGGGCATCTCTGAAAAAAGACTACCGCTCTCTCTTTGGAGCCTCCGTACACATGGCAGGTCGTGGTGAAGCTGTCGCGGTAAGGGACAACTATTGCGAGATCGATCCAAAGGTCGTGGACAGGTATGGTATCCCTGTACTACGATTCAACGTCAGTCATTCGGAACATGAGGTCAAACAGGCCAAACACATGATGGAAACCTTTTCGGAGATCCTGCATGCGATGGGAGCCGTGGTCACCCATGGACAAAATAATAATGAGAGCAACAAATGGGGCTTGCATGCACCAGGTAATATAATCCACGAAGCGGGCTCGGTCCGGATGGGCAACGATCCCAGGACATCACCGCTGAACAAATGGAGCCAGGCGCATGAAGTGAAGAACCTGTTCTGCATGGATGGGGGACCTTTTGTCTCACAAGCCGACAAGAATATCACCTGGACGATCCTCGCATTGTCGATGAGGGCCAGCGAACATTTGGTTGACGAACTGAAAAAACAAAATATTTAATCGATGGACAGAAGAAGATCGATCAAGGCCCTCCTCGTAGGAACGGTATCCACCGGCGTACTGGTCGAAGCCTGTAATACGGAAGAGAAAAAGGCACCGGAAGCAAAGACCGAAGGCAAGGCCGACGACCCCAATGCGAGCGGGATCAACCGGATGAAGGAAGAGACCGCACATGAAAGGGAGGTCCGCTCAAAAACCTTTTTTACTGCCGATGAAATGGCGACGATCACTATCCTTGGAGATATCATCATTCCAAAGGATGAGATCAGCGGCAGTGCTTCGGATGCAAAAGTTCCCGACTTTATCGAATTTATCGTCAAGGATATGCCTGAGCACCAGACCCCTATGCGGGGAGGTCTGCGCTGGCTGGATATACAATGCCTGAAGCGTTATGAGAAAGCGTTCAAGGACTGTAGTCCCCAGCAGCAATCATCAATGGTTGACGAAATTGCCTGGCCGGAAAAAGCAAAAGGCAAACCCTGGCTTACACAGGGCGTGAGCTTTTTCAACCTGATGCGCAATCTGACGGCTACCGGCTTTTATACATCGGAGATAGGTTATAAGGATATCGGTTATGTGGGAAATCAGCCCAATCAGTGGAATGGTGTACCTGCAGATGTGCTGAAACAATATGATCTGGCTTATACCGAAAAAGAGCTGAAGGAATGTGTCAGCTTTGACAAAGCATAGTTGAAAGTATTCACCATAAAAAAAGCCCGTCGTTGACGGGCTTTTTCTTTTAATAATACATTTTAGTTTAGTTCGAAATGGGTTTAAAATAATACCCTTCCTCACTGAGGACAAAACTGTTGGGAACAAAACTTAAGAGTGATTTTTTTACCATGTCGGTAGCTTCCTGCTGGTAATGGAGACCCACCTCAGGGGTTTTCATTGCAAACTGCCAGCTTTGAATTTTAAGGAGAGCTATCCTGCTTTCCTGGAGGAGATAATTGTCAAAACGTCTGAACTCCTCGGCCAAATGATCCTGATTGTTACGGATATACGGGGTCATAGGGATAGTATTAGATTTTAAAAAGATATTGGATATAAGGGTAAACGCTGAACTATGAATTAAATTGTATGTTTCCCCCTGTTATTCCTTCCGGAGGAATTTTTTTCCCAGCCATGGAAGGAATTTCTATCCCGAAAATATACAAATAATTACATTTCAGCAATTTACATTTTGGCACTTATTTCGTATTGTATATAGCAGATAACAACGAACAAGTTCTTCTCAAGATATTACCTTACAACATGTTGACGGCCATCACATCGTACAAAAGGTTTTTCTGGTTTTTTCAGGCTTACAGGTTCTTCTACAAAAAATGAAATGCTCCCGCTGCCGCGGGAGCGTTTTTTTTGCCTTTTACCGTATTAGTATCGAGGTTCCCTTCTGGAAGAATTTATGTCCGCTGTCGCGGTCTGTGTACTGGAGAAACCAGGCATAGGTGCCCGCGGGTGCCTCATGGCCCTGGATCCGCCCATCCCATTTCTGAGTCCAGTCATGCGTCTCGAAAACCATTTGCCCCTGGCGGTTGAAAACCTGGAATACGAGGTTGTCTGCTTTAAAGGCATTCAAAGGATAGAGGTAGTCATTCAATCCATCCCCGTTGGGAGTAAAGGCTGTCGGTACAGCAATATAACAGGAGCGCAGCACATCCACCTTTTGGGTAGCCGTGTCGTAACAACCTCTCGCGTTGCCGGCGATGAGCCTGACAGGATAATTTGTCTCGACACCGGTGATGGGGAACAGGTGATCGGGAGGAGTCTGATCGTTGTTGAAAGTCCCGTCTGCAAAGTCCCAGGTCCAGGATTCTATCTGACCGGTACTGTTGTTCTTAAAGGTTGCATAGTCTCTTGGACAGATAATATTTGGCGCTTCGAAGGAGGCCCTGATCGCATTGTCGAGTACGACGGTGACGGTTGTCGAGTCTGTACAAACTCCGTTGGAGACGGTCAGTTTTGCGCTATGCGTGCCGGATGCGGAATAAATGCGTTCGGCCGGATTCTGCAAACGGCTGGTATCGGTATTGTCAAAGACCCACAGCCACTGGTTGACTCCATCCTGTGCCGGATAGGAAAATACGATCGTATCGTTGATGCAACCCAAAAGGACAGGATCCTGCAAAGCGGCCGCCGAAACAGTGTCCTTTGTGGAGAAGCCGATGGAGGAAGGAGGACTGGTCAGTCCGCATTCATCAAAGAGGGTATTGCCATCGTTGCCGGGTTGCAGCGTGAGCACAAAATTACCGGCGGTCTGGATCGGAGCGGCAAGATTGACCAGGATAATATTGGTCAGTCCATTGCTACAGTTGGTGTTTACGCCGGTAATGGCCACAGGCGAGGTACCGGTAATTTTAAAATCGGAACCGTCGGCCGCAATGGACGAACATTGAATATATTTCTTAAATACCAGGCGAAGCTGGTTGGGGGCGCAGGTGACAGGAGCAATACTATCCAATGGTGTCGGCTGTGGGAGTGTCATCGTAAAAGACTGGGACTCTCCTACGGTGATCTGGTTGCCGCAATTATCCAGGAGGGTATTCCCATCCGATCCGTCCGCTGCCGTGATAGTATAGACCCCTACCGGCAGTGGGCCACTCAGGGTCAGTATTACGGTGTCCAGGTCAAAGCCGCTGACGCAGGTGTTGGCGGAGGCGCCCGTCACCTGTACACCCGGCGGTAAGGGAGACACGATAAAATCGGAACCATCCGCTGCAAGACTGCTGCACTTCATTTTTTTATTGAGCAGGACACGGAGGGTGCTGCCATCGCAGATCTGCGCCGCCGACTTTAGTCCGGGGGGAATGGAGTCGGTGATGCTGGCGGTCCCGCCGGTAAAAGACAGGGAATAACCGCTCTGGCTGGTGCTGGTAAAATGGCTGACCATCAGCAGGTAGTCATGCCCCTGTATCAGGGAAGGCAAAGAGTTCATAGTAGGGTACGCAGTCCCGGCACAGTTAGTAGACCCGTTATTATTGTTCGATGTCCCCGTCGTCCCCGGATTACCGGACCAGTTGCCGCTGACAAAGAGACTGGGGTCGGTATAGATCTGGTTCGGATTATGACCGGTGACGTCAAAGATCTGCCAGTCGTAGTCATCGCTCGTTGTATTGGGTGTTATGGCAAAAACCAGGGTTCCGCTGGCGAAACAGGTGAATTTGTAATAATAAGGATTGACATCGGTATAGATCTGCGCCCCACAGCCGGGAACAGGAATGGGGGAGCCTCCGCAGGCAGGGACAGTGGCCTGCTTGAATACGGAAGTGCCGCAGACCGGGAAGGCCTGCGCAGGTTGCTGTCCCAGGCCACACTGCCCATGGGCATACGGAGTAACAACAGTGATCAGAAAGGTCCCTAATAATAGAATAAGCAGTCTTTGGCGCATCATGTATCCCTAAAGTTAGTACAGTCGACTAAAGAATAAATTTAAATACAAGGACGAAGACTTCGGCCCCCGGGTTGTGTTTTGATTGTTAAATCGTCCCATACGTTGCAGGGCTTACCCTTTATTGGTAAAAATAGCACCTGATCCATTTTTGGACAGGGATTCCGGAAATGGGAAGAAAATCAACCCTTTTAACGACGTAAGTTACTATATTTCAATATATTATTTAATTGGCACACAATTCGGATCATCCTATTAACAGTGAATTAGCAAGACCCTTGTTTATCTGGCTCTTGACCCTTAACAACCTGAGTCGGAAACCCTAAACCTAGAGTTTTTTTGGTGTCAGAGGCCCAAAAAAATGTTCTCATTCAAGTTCCGGTTTTTTGGCAGACGAGGCCTGGTTCTATATCTGAAGATAGAACCAGCCTCGTTTTCCTTTTTTATCATTATTAGGCACATCATATATATTTTCCCCCTATTTTTGCCCTCCTTGTACCATCCACAGGTAACCAACGATTGCCAGGATGAAAATTCTGTATTAGAACTACAACTTATGGACAAATTGATTTATTTAGTCCCAGTAATGGGCGCCATTGGTCTTCTTTACACCTTTATTAAGTATGCCTGGGTATCCAAACAGGAGGCAGGTAACGATCGGATGCAGGAAATCAGCCTGCACATTGCAGAAGGCGCCATGGCCTTTCTGAAGGCGGAGTGGAAGATCCTCTCCTATTTCGTAGTGCTGGCCGCTATTCTGCTGGCTATAATGGGAAACAGCAATCCGCAGTCTCACTGGAGCATAGCTATCGCATTTATCCTGGGAGCCATATTGAGCGCTACGGCCGGGTATATCGGTATGCGCAGCGCGACCAAGGCCAATGTGCGTACGGCGCACGCGGCCCGTACGAGTCTTAGCAAAGCCCTTAAAGTGTCTTTTACGGGTGGTTCGGCCATGGGTTTTGGCGTGGCAGGTCTTGCCGTGATGGGGCTTGGCGGTCTGTTCATTATCCTGAAAGCAATATTTGCCCCCGAAGCGGGTGTCAACTCTGAAGAAATGAGACGGACTATAGAAGTGCTGACCGGGTTTTCCCTGGGGGCAGAGTCCATCGCTCTTTTTGCCCGTGTGGGTGGAGGGATCTATACCAAGGCTGCGGATGTAGGCGCCGACCTGGTTGGTAAAGTTGAAGCCGGTATCCCGGAGGATGATCCCAGGAATCCGGCTACCATCGCCGATAATGTCGGTGACAACGTGGGTGATGTCGCGGGCATGGGCGCCGACCTTTTTGGCAGCTATGTAGCCACGGTCCTCGCCACGATGGTGCTCGGTCAGGAGACGCAGTCCGATGACGCCTTTGGCGGTATGGCTCCGATCCTGCTGCCAATGCTGATCGCCGGTATCGGCATTATCTTTTCGATGATCGGAACTTTATTTGTCCGGATCAGTGAATCGGCCGCCATCAATACACACAGCGTTCAGAAAGCGTTGAATATGGGCAACTGGGGTTCTATCGTCCTGACGGCGATCGCCTGTGTCGGCCTGGTCTCTTATATGTTACCGGATACGATGGTCCTCCGCGGCGTCGAGTTCACCAAATGGGGTGTGCTCGGGGCGATCGGCGTCGGACTTGTTGTCGGTACGCTGATGAGCATTATCACGGAATATTATACCGCGATGGGCAAGGGTCCCGTACTGAGCATTATCCGCCAGTCCGCGACCGGTCACGCGACCAATGTCATCGGTGGTCTGGCTATGGGGATGCAATCCACCTTCCTTCCTACGCTGGTGCTGGCGGGTGGCATCTGGGGCTCTTTTGCCTGTGCCGGTCTTTACGGTGTGGCGATAGCAGCTGCAGGTATGATGGCCACTACGGCTATGCAACTGGCTATCGACGCCTTTGGTCCTATCGCTGACAATGCCGGTGGCATCGCGGAAATGAGCGAGCTGCCGAAAGATGTACGCGAGAAGACGGATATCCTCGATGCGGTAGGAAATACGACTGCGGCTACCGGTAAAGGTTTTGCCATCGCTTCTGCTGCATTGACAGCCCTGGCACTGTTCGCCGCCTTTGTAGGCGTTGCCGGCATCCAGGGTATCGACATCTACAAAGCAAAAGTACTGGCCAGTCTTTTTGTTGGCGGTATGATCCCTTTTATCTTCTCTTCCCTTGCTATCCAGGCGGTGGGTGAGGCGGCAATGGCCATGGTGGAAGAAGTCCGTCGGCAGTTCCGTACCATCCCCGGCATCATGGAGGGCACCGGCAAACCGGAATATGACAAATGCGTGGCTATTTCAACGCAGGCTTCTATCAAGAAAATGATCCTGCCCGGAGCTATCGCGATTCTTTTTCCGCTGATCATCGGTTTCATCCTCGGACCTGAAGCATTGGGCGGATTTCTGGCCGGAGCGACCGTTTGCGGTGTGCTGATGGGTATTTTCCAGAACAATGCCGGCGGCGCCTGGGACAATGCAAAAAAATCCTTTGAAAAAGGAGTGGAGATAAATGGCGAGATCCATTACAAGAAATCCGATCCGCACAAAGCATCCGTAACGGGTGATACGGTAGGTGATCCCTTTAAGGATACTTCCGGTCCTTCGATGAATATCCTGATCAAGCTGATGTCAATCGTTTCACTGGTCATAGCCCCTACCCTGGCGTCACTCTTTCATACCCATGAAGGTCTTGCGCAAAAAGCAAAGCAGGTAGAAAACAAGGCAATATCTGCTCAGGCTGTAAAAAGCCCGACTGTTGTAACGTTGCGTTAACAAAAAAAAATCTGGCTTTTTGTTGGGCAATTGATTTCAATTTCTATCTTTACAGGCCAAATAAAACACTAATCAGATCCAAATACCGAAGTCCCGTTGTTTCCACATCGGGGCTTTTTTTTTGCCCCCTGGCTGGCAGGATGCCGGCCCCTCCCACGGCATACCAATTTCAACTTCCTTTTAACAATCATTTACGAAATTTATCGTAAATTAGTCCTCAAATATTTTTTTATGTCGACGAGGACTATAAAACCCACGGAAAGTGAGCTGGAGATCCTGCAGGTGCTCTGGGACCGGAACCTGGCCAGCGTCAGGGAAGTACATGAAGAGCTGTCAAAAACCAAAGATTCCGGATACACCACTACGCTGAAGCTGATGCAGATCATGCATGAGAAAGGGCTGGTAAAACGGGATGATTCTTCCAAGACCCATATCTACCAGGCGTCGGTCAGCAAGGAAAAGACCCAGAAACAGTTGCTGGGCAAGATGATCAATAATCTCTTCGGGGGATCGCCAACTACCCTCGTACTACAGGCCCTGGGCAATCACAAGGCGTCTCCGGCCGAACTGGAAGAGATCCAGCAACTCTTAAATAATCTGAAAAATCAATAGGCATGCACCTTTTGACCCAATCCGCTTTACTGCAGGCGCTGGGCTGGGCTTTGTTGAACAGTCTCTGGCAAATGGGATTGCTTTGGTTCATCTATAAGGTACTGATCCTCCTTTTTAATAATCTTTCCGCCCGTGTCAGGCATGGCCTGATCTTATCCTTCCTGGCTGTCGGGACATGCTGGTCAGTGTCGGGCTTTGTCTCCGCCAGTATGGGCACTGCCGGCGTATTGCCGGTGCTGGCGCCCGTCAGATCATTTATAGCCAACGTTCTCCCCTATGGCTCTTCGCTTTACCTGCTGATACTGGCAGGATTGCTGTTGCGCTATGCTTATCACTATCTCTATTCTGCAAAGCTTACCCGCCAGGGTCTTTCCAGGATCGAGCCGGAATACAGGGTCTTTGTAGCCGAAACCAGTCGCCGGATGGGAATCAGACCTGTGGTCAAAGTGTGGTTGTCAAAGCTGATCGATGTACCGGTGACACTGGGCTTTTTAAAACCGGTGATCCTGCTACCCTTTTCGATGGCAGGCCAGCTGACCACAGAGCAGGTGGAAGCCATCCTTGTCCATGAGCTGGCGCATATCAGGCGGAATGATTTTCTCCTCAACCTCGGAGTGACCCTGCTGGAAGGGCTGTACTTCTTTAATCCCTTCGTCCGTTGGTTCATTGCCGACCTGAAAAAGGAAAGGGAATATTGTTGCGATGATCTGGTGCTGCAATTCCGTTATGATCCGCAGACCTATGTTTCCGCCCTCCTGGCTGTGGCCAGGCAGGCTTCACAGGACCAGCAGACGAGGCTGGTAGTGGCAGCAACCGGCAACGGTAGCAACCAGCTGCTATTGCAGAGGGCCAGGCGGATCCTACAGCAGCAGCGGACGGAAGAAAAACCGGGGGCCAGACCCTTTGTCCTTTTGTTCCTGACGGCGCTGTTCACCCTTGTCACCCTGTCAAGACCAGCTCGTTCTTTGCCTGGGCCGGCAAACGCTCTGCCCGAGCAGGCCCATTCTTTGCCGATGGAAACCATTGCAGTGGTCAATCCGGTTGCAACAGAAACCGGACCACTCATCTCCAATCGCATCCTATCACTACCGCCGGATCAGGTGGCATCTCCCCCTCCACCACCGGTAAAAAGGGTCATCCATTCCCGCCATCCTGCTCATTCACCCAAACCGGAGCAGGCAGAGGATGACCAGCCGGATGAGGCGCCGTTAGCCCTGATGACTGCCGTTGCGGATGCCGGTCCTGCCGGGCCGCCGAAGGAACTGGTGGCCATCATCCCAAAGAGTGACAGGGAGTATTCGATAGGAAAGTCGCGGTCTGTCAACCGGACGCCGGCCAAAGAGGAAGGCCAGCCATTTGTGCCAAAATCGAGCTTTTCCTTCCTGTCGATAGAAGAAGATACCCTCCGCCCGGAGGAAAAGCTGGCCCGGGTACAGATCCAGGCCCAGCGGGAAATTGCCCAAAGCATGCAGAAATTACAGCTGGATCTGATGGCTCAGCTACAGCTGGTGAAAGCCCGGCAGAAGCAGCTGCAGGACTATGACCTTCCCGACAACATCCAGGGCTTAAAGGAACAGCAGGCTTTGATAGAAGAGCAAATCCGCCTCCAGCGGACCTATATACAGAAGCTGGACGAGCTGCAAAAGAGGCTCAAAAAGACGCAGCGCCATTTTACGATCGTATATATCTGATCGCTTCCTTCCCTTCACAAAATAAGAGATCGAGGATCGAGAGACCGGGAAGAAACCCGGTCCGCTCTTCAAATACCTGGCGATATCCGGGTAACAATGCCGAGTCGGCCACCCTGTTTTTTGGCAGGAATTTCCCCCTCCGATCGACCCCTTCTTCAGGAGTATAGACCTGCTGATACCTGTCCGTCAGGGTGACTTCAGCCGGCAGCCGAAGCTGTTTCAACGACCATTCGAAACAGGCCAGGTTCCAATCCACAAGAAATTCAAACCGCGTTTTGTACAATCCCTCCAACTCATCCCGATAGAACTCGAACCAGGGCGAACGGCTATAACAGGAAAGCATCGTCTTCCAGTGCTGCGCCTGCCAGGGCTGAGCGTCTGCAATTCTGACATCCTTCATCCGGGTTTTCTGGTCCCTGCCTTTTTCCAGCGGAACATTCAAATTGATGACCCCTTCTCCACCCGCGATCTGACACCGGTTGCGAAAACTCATTTTTTGGTAGAACTCACATTGCTCAAAAACGATATTTGAGAATTCAAACGAGATTCTATAGAAATTGATATTCGGAAAATACTGTAAATCAGTTACTAAGTTCATAAATTTTCAAAAATAGAACAATTTTGTTCCAATTGGCAAAATACTATTTAAACGATGTAAAATCTGCTAGTTTTATTATCTAATTTAAATTGATACGACTTGATATAATTAACTATAAAACAATTAATTACATCGTATATAAAATTACTACAAAAATTGGCGGTCCTTTTTTCGGAGAACCGCGTCCTATCTACCAATAAAAACCAAGGATCTTAGCCGTTATTTCCAAAAGTACAAAAAGCCATAAAGGGCCTGAAAATTAAATAGAGGTACAATACCTCCATTAAAAAAGGAGGTCCTTAAATCGTCTGGAAAGGGCTCTCCTACCCGCATCAATGATTCCCGGACCCGGTTTGGGATCAGACATCCTGTCAGGTAAAAAAGGAGCATAAATGAACAGGGACTGTATCGATAGTGAACAGGTTAATGGAATTATTCCGCGTAACAGATTGGTTATGAGTGCCTACAGAATCCGGCATCTTTCTGGCTGCGGTGGGATATGTACCCTTCACCTCAAAATTGCTACACATGCTCAGGAATTATATCAAAATTGCCCTGCGGAACCTCCGGCGCAACAAATTATTCTCTGCTATCAACATTTTCGGGCTGGCCCTGGGTCTGGCCACCTGCCTGGTAATCCTGCTTTTTGTCCAACACGAGCTCAGCTATGACCGGTATAATGAAAAGGCGGATCAGATCGTCCGGGTGGTCATTCGGGGTGTCATGCAAGGGGGAGAATTGAGGGAGGCCAACGTGATGCCGCCAGTCGCGGCAACCCTGAAAAAAGACTTTCCGGAAGTGCTCGATGCGACCCGGCTTAAGAGAACCGGACGCCCCCGGGTCACCTATGGAGACAAGACCTTTCGGGAGGATGAAATGGCTTTTGTCGATTCCAATTTCTTCCAGGTCTTTACGCTCCCTCTGCTAAAAGGAAATGCTAAAACGGCGCTGACCCAACCCAACTCGGTGGTCATTACCCGCGCCGTCGCAAAAAAATACTTTGGCGAAACCGACCCTATCGGGAAGGTCCTGGAGTTCAAAGATGCTCATGCGACGCTGACCGTTACGGGCATGATCGATGCCGTACCGGAGACGGCTCATTTCCATTTTGGGTTATTCGCATCGCTTTCCATCCTGCCGGAATCCCGGAGCGATAGCTGGATGACTTCTGATTATTATACCTATCTCGTCCTGCCAAAAGGATATGACTACCGGAAACTCGAGGCGAAAATGCCGCAGACCATGGAGAAATATGCCGGACCGCAAATGCAGAAAGCCATGGGGTTGACCATGGCGGAGTTCAGGGCAAAGGGGAATTCCATCGGTCTTTATCTTCAGCCCCTGGCCGACATCCACCTGCATTCCGATCTGACCCTGGAGCTGGAACCCGCCGGAGACATCCGTTATGTTTATATTTTCAGCGTGGTAGCCCTCTTTATGCTGCTGATCGCCTGTATCAATTTTATGAACCTCTCCACGGCCGGTGCCGCCCGGCGAAGCCGTGAGGTAGGGATCCGGAAAGTGCTGGGATCACAGCGGATCGAGCTCGTCGGACAATTCCTGGCAGAATCCTTATTGTTGACAACGGTCGCCATGGCCCTGGCCCTGGCGATAGTCTGGCTGACCCTGCCCTTTTTCAACCGCCTGACGGGGCAGCAGCTGCATCTTGATCTGAACCATAACCCCTGGGCCCTGCCGGGTCTGCTGTTGTTTGGGCTGCTGACGGGTCTGCTCGCCGGCAGTTATCCCGCCTTTTTTCTCTCTGCCTTTAACCCGATAGCCGTACTCAAAAACCGGAATAGCGGCAGCCGGAAAAGTTCCGGTCTGCGGAGCGGCCTGGTCGTCTTCCAGTTCTTTATCTCGATCTGTCTCATTGTCGGCACAACGGTAGTCTACAAACAATTGTCCTTTATCCAACACAAGAAACTGGGCTATGACCGGGACCAGGTGATAGTAGTCCAGGAGAGCTTTTGGCTCGGGAAGAATGTGGATGTCTTCCGTCAGCAGCTGCGGCAGGACCCAAGGGTCGCCAGTGTCAGCGCCAGCGGTTATCTGCCCGCAGGCGACACCTATAACAACAACTTCTTTTTCTATCCGGATGATCAAAGCCAAAAGCTGGTAAAATCCATCCGTTATGATGTGGATCAGTATTATCTGGGTACCCTGGGGATGGAGCTGGCCCAGGGCCGTAACTTCTCCACAGCCTTTGGGGCCGACTCCGCAGGAGTTATCCTCAATGAAACCGCCGTCAGGGCGCTGGGCTGGGACGCGCCATTAGGTCGTACCATTTCCAAGCTCGACAATGGCGTCAAACAAACCTGGCATGTCATCGGTGTGGTAAAAGACTTTCATTTCCGGTCCCTGCACGAGCGGATCACTCCCGTAGTGATGACCCTGGGGGGAGACAATGGAACCACCATTGTTAAAGTAAAAACAGCCGATGTCGCCGGTGTGCTTGCAAGCACGAAGAAGCTGTGGACCGGATTAAAAGCGGAGGCCCCTTTCTCCTGGTCCTTCCTTGACGACCGGTTTAATGATACGTATAAGGCAGAACAGAATGTCGGTCTGATCCTTACCGTCTTTGCCGGGTTGACCATTTTTGTCGCCTGTCTGGGTCTGTTCGGTCTGGCGACCTTTACGGCAGAGCAGCGCACCCGGGAGATCGGTATCCGGAAAGTGCTGGGCGCCGACGTCCCGGGAATCGTGCGATTGTTGTCAACCGACTTTTTAAAGCTTATCCTGCTCGCCTTCCTGCTGGCTGCGCCGGTCGCCTGGTTTGCCATGAACAAATGGCTGGAGGATTTTGCTTATCGCATCAGCATCAGCTGGGGAGTGTTCTTATTAGCCGCCTTTTTAGCCCTTACGATAACCGTCATTACCATTAGCTTCCGGGCGATCCGGGCTGCAACGGTTAACCCGGTGAAGAGCCTTCGCTCAGAGTAAAAAAAAGAGGCCCGCGGTGCGGGCCTCTTTTTTATTTGGTAGTTTAATTTTATTCAGCGAGTTTATATTGTTGGTTTCGTAGCTCTTCCAGTTTCTGCTTACCATAGGTGAGTCGGGTAATGACCACAAACAGGACAGGAACGATAAAGATCGCCAGACTGGTTGCCGCGAACATACCACCCAACACCGTCCAGCCGATGGTATTACGGGCAACGGAGCTGGCGCCCGAAGCCAGGGCCAGCGGGAGTACCCCAAGCAGGAAGGCAACAGATGTCATCAGGATCGGACGAAGACGCAGCTTCACCGCATCCAGCGTAGCCGGCACGACCCCCATCCCCCTGTCCACACGCTCCTTAGCAAACTCCACGATCAGGATGGCATTCTTTGCCGAAAGCCCGATCAGGGTGATCAACCCGATCTGTGCATAGACGTTGTTGCTTAGCCGCGGAATAAGGGTCAGTGTAAGAATGGCTCCAAACACGCCAACCGGTACAGCCAGCAGAACGGAGAAGGGTACCGACCAGCTTTCGTAAAGAGCTGCCAGGAATAGAAACACGAAGATGATGGACAGTGCAAAAATATAGGTACTGCTGTTCCCGGACTTGATCTCCTGCAGGCTAAGACCGCTGAACTCATATCCATACCCTTCCGGTAATACCTGGGCGGCCGTTCGCTCCAACGCCTCGATGGCCTGACCGCTACTAAACCCTTGTTTGGGGTTGCCGTCGACCTCAGCGCTGCGATAGATATTGAAGTGGGAGATCAAAGGCGCGCTTTCCGTCTGTCTGTAATTCACTACCGTGCTCAGCGGGATCATTTCCCCCGCGGAATTTTTTACATAATATTTATCGAAACTGTGGATGTCGTTGCGGAAATTGGTGTCCGCCTGCGCAACTACATAGAAGTTACGGCCATAGATGGTCAGCTGGTTGATATAGGTACTACCCATATACATCTGCATTGTATTGTAGACATCCGCCAGGTTAAGTCCCAGCTTCTTTGCTTTATCCCTGTCGACATCCACCTGGTAACCCGGCGTATGGGCGCTAAAGAAGGTAAAGGCGCCGGCGATCTCCGGTTGCTTGTTGGCGGTGGCCACGAACTGGTTGACCACCCGTTCGAAAGTTTTGATATCATCGTTGGACTGTCGTTGTTCGATCTGGATGCTAAAGCCACCCGCATTCCCAAGACCCGGGATGGCCGGGGGCGGGATAACGACGACACGTGCTTCCTTGATGACAGAGAACCGCTTGTTCAGCTCGGCAACAATACCCATCAGCTGCTGGGACTTTTCTTTCCGCTCATCCCAGGGCTTCAATTGCATAAAGATGGTACCGCTATTGGACTTGGAACCGAAGGTCAGGATGTTAAGCCCACCCAACGCGGCCGTGTGTAATACGCCGTCAACCCGCTGAGCGATGTGCTGGATACTATCCAGGGTCGTCAGGGCGCGGGTGGTTGAACCAGCTTCCGGTATCTCGAAAGCGATATAGATACGTCCGTCATCCTCTGTTGGGATAAAACCCGTAGGCTTGCTCTTGAACAAAAAGATATCCCCCACGATGATACAGACCAGCAGGATGATAACCAGCGGCGAGTGTTTGATCCAGCCCTTTACACCAAGGGTATAGCGGAGGCTAAAGCGCCGGAACCATTCGTTGAAACGATAGAACGCCTTATTGATCCCCCTGGAATCTTTGTTGATATGGTGTTCCCGTAACAGCAGCATACAAAGGGCCGGCGTCAGGGAAAGAGCGACAAAGGCCGAGATCAGCACTGAGATGGCGATGGTGATCGCGAACTGTTGATACAGGCGGCCTACGATACCCGGGATAAAGCCCACGGGCACGAATACCGCAGCAAGAATAAGGGCGATGGCCACAACCGGTCCTGAGATATCGGCGATGGCGCGGGCCGTAGCTTCTTTTGGCGAGAGATGTTCCGTATCGATATAGTGCTGTACTGCTTCCACCACGACGATGGCGTCATCCACGACGATACCGATGGCCAGTACGAAACCGAACATCGTCAGCGTATTGATCGTAAAGCCGAGTGGAATAAAGAAGATAAATGTACCTACGATAGCCACAGGGATAGCCAGTACAGGGATCAGCGTGGACCGCCAGTTCTGCAGGAAGAGGAATACCACGATGGTTACCAGTCCCAGGGCGATGAGCAGGGTGTTGACCACATCTTCGATAGACACCTTTACAACGGACACCGATTCGAAGGGAACTTTATAGTCGATGTCGGCAGGGAAATATCTTTTCTGCTCGTCCATAGCCTTATATACTCCTTCGGCGGTAGCCAGCGCGTTGGAACCGGGCGCCTGGTATACAAGCAGGTAAGAAGCTCTTTGTCCATCCACAAAAGAGTTGGAGGTATAGCTCACCTTACCAAGCTGGATACGGGCGATATCTTTCAGATAGACGATGGAGTTCTGACTGGGATTCGAGCGGACGATGATCTCGCCAAACTGTTTTTCCGTGGTCAGGCGGCTATTGGTAAAGACCGTGAACTCAAAGGCGGACGTTGAATTCTGTGGCGGTGAGCTGGTCGAGCCGGCAGCTACCTGGAGGTTTTGTTCATTGATGGCGTTCTGCACATCGTTGACCGTAAGTCCTAATTGTGCGAGCTTGTCTGTTTTCAGCCAGACACGCATGGAAAAGTTATCAGCACGGCTGAATACGTCACCTACACCCGGTACACGCAGCAGGATGTCACGCAGGTAAATGTTAGCGTAGTTATCCATGAAGGGAACGCTATGACTCCCCTTGGGAGAATAGATGGCCACCAGCATGAGGATGGCAGGGTTACGTTTGAGCGTCGTCACCCCCAGCCTTTGTACCTGGGTCGGCAGGGTCGGCAGAGCGATACCCACACGGTTCTGGATGTCCAGCGCTACGATATTGGGATCGGCTCCGATATTGAGCGTTGCCGTGATCTGAGAGTTACCGTTGTTGGCGCTGTTACTCTGCATGTAGGCGATGCCGGGGACGCCATTGACCTGCGTCTCGATGGCTGTCGTCGTCGTCTGTTCCACGGTCTGTGCATCGGCGCCTGTAAAGTTACTGGTGATCTGTACCGTCGGCGGCGTGATATCGGGATACTGGCTGACCGGCATGGAGAGGATGGCCAGAGAACCCACGAGCAAAATGACCAGTGATATAACGATTGCCGTTACGGGCCGTCTTAAGAATATATTACCTTTCATTCGGAGCTATTTTATTTGTATGGTCGGATGCCTAACTTCGTCGAAGCTTCGTCCCTCGCTTCTCCTCGTTCATAACCTTCGCTGCGCTCGGTTACTTCGCTCTTGTCATCTCGAGTTATTTGATTTTGATTCTTCACTCTTCTTTACTTAGCGGCAGCAGCTGCGGGCGCCTTGGGCGGCCCAACCTGGATGGCTGAGCTATCCCTGAGTTTCTGCACACCATCTGTTACGACCATGTCGCCTGCTTTCAGGCCACTTCTTATGACTACCTTATCACCGATCTTTGTGCCCAGGCTTACTTTTCTCTGGCGGGCATGGCCATCTTCAGCCTGGAAGACAAAGAACTCCCCGAGCTGCTCAACGACGGCTTTAAAAGGGATCAGCAGGCTGCTGTCACCCGCATCATGTTTAACCCTGATATTCGTTGTCAGACCTGCCTTTAATTCGTTCTTCGGATTGGGAAAGGTCAGACGGGCTTTGAGAGTACCTGTCGTCGGATCGATGGAACGATCCAGCAGGTAAAGCTGTCCCGGAAATGAATAGACCGAACCATCCGGAAGTACTGCTGAGAATATAGAATCTTTTGGCTTTGTGCCTTTCTCAAAGAAGCTGGTGAACTTGGGGATCTCTGCCTGGTCGATGGCAATGTCCACCGCCATCGGATCATCGGTGGATACGGAGTTCAGCAGCGTCTGCGGATAGACGGCCGTTCCGATCTTTACCAGCGAAATGCCGATAGTCCCGTTGAAGGGAGCATAGATGTTGGAATAGTTGAGATTGGTCTGCACGGCGGCAACATTCGCCTGGGCAGCCTCTACTTGTTTTTTGGAGGCTTCCAGGTCGGCTATCTGGTGATCGAGGGTCTGCCGGGCGATGGCATCCTGTTTGGCCAGCTCCTGGTAACGGTCGGCATCCTGCTGTGACTTAGCCAGGTTGGCCTGTGCGACGGCCAGGTTAGCCTTTGCCTGTTGGACGGCAGCCGTATATTGCTGCTGATCGATCTCATATAGTTTCTGTCCTTTCTTCACCACTTGTCCGTCCTTGAAATAAATGCCGACGATATTGCCCGAAACCTGTGGTTTGATATCCACCTGGTTCAGCGGAGTAGCTGTTGCCGGATACATATCGAAATAGGTAGCGTTGCCGGTGGCTACTGTGTAAACATTTACCGGGGTCGGGGGAGGGGCCTGGGGGCCGGTTGGCTTGTTCCCGCAGGAGGTCAGGCTAACACTGAAAACGACCGACATAAGACCAATCCATTGTAAGCTATTTCTCATATAAAAAGATAATTTATCCAAAATTGATTAATAGGACCCTTTACGATTAATACTGTACTATTCCCAATGCTTTCTGAACGTCTATCTTACTGCTCAGCACCTGGTACAGGGCATCGCTGTAGTTGGACTGCGCATTTCTAAGATCCGTTTCGGCTGTGATCAGCTCCAGATAAGCTTTTACACCGGAGCGGTACTGCAGCTCGATGGTATTGAACACGTCCCTGGCCAGGTTGAGATTCTCGCGTAATATATAGTAGTTGTTGAGGTTACTTTTATAGGCGGCAAGGGCCTGCGCATACTGGGTCGAGATCGCATTCTGCAGATTGACGATATCCCAGTCGATACGGGTCAGCTGCAATTCGGCGATACGGATATTCTGGGTCCGTTTGGTCCCCTGGAAGATGGGAAAACCTACCGTAACACCCGCATAGGAGTTGGGAAGATTATTATCATACAGCTTCGGGAATCGGTTGTTCAGGTAGTTGAAGTTATACCCGGCGCCGGCCGTTACCGTAGGGATATAAGCCCATTTATTGTACTTGACATCGGCTTCCTGCAAATGCCTTTGCGTCATCAGCTGCTGGAATTCGATGCGTTTGGTATAGTCGACCGAAGCAAGGGTATCGACCAGTACCTCCGATTCCATCGTAGCGCTGTCATAAAGCAGATGTACCGAATCCTTACCCGTGTAGCCCATGTACTGTTTCAGTACGGCGTACTTGGCCTTAAGGGTTTCCTGGTTGGTCTTTCTTTGTGCTCTTGAATTATTCAGCGTGATGGTAGCGCGTTTGTAGTCCGTCTTATCGACCAGGCCACCCTGGTACTGGTTATAGGTATCCCGCAGGTTGCGTTCGAGCCGGCGGATATCGTCGTCCAGCACCTCGATCTGCTTACTGGTCAGCAGTACGTCGTAAAAGGCCTTGGTGACGTTGACAGTGATGTCGATCTTGTCGGTGACGGTCGTCTGGCGGATATTTTCCATGACAATCCCCTTTGTACGGGCGGCGAGCAGGACGTCCCGGTTGAAGAGGGTCTGGCTCAGACCAAACTGCATATAAGAGCTGTTGTAAGCCCCGCTTGGGACAAAGTTTCCGCCAAAGGCGATCTGCTGCAGCTGGAAGTTATTCTGGTAATTGGCATTGAGGCTTACCTGGGGGTACCAGTCAGCCAGCTTACTTTTGATCTGCCGGTCGGTGATCAGCTCATCGAGCAGGGCCTGCTGGATCAGCGGGTAATGTTTCAGCGCGTATTGTACACAAGTCTGCAACGTAGCGCCGGACAAGGTATCGGGAGCCTTTTTTGGGTTGAGCAGACTATCCCTTGTTGTCTGGGCGCCGGCTAAAAAGTACATTAAACTCAATCCACTGCTGATGAATACTAATCGGAATGCTTTCTTCATAATATGGATGCTAAAAATTTATTACAACTTCTTTACTCTTATTCCTTCCCGGACCGCAAAAATCGCTACATTCTTCGATATACCCCTATCCGCTGATGGAATAGCCCTGTTTGTACAAACAAATCAGGGATTTGAACATCAGATAGCCAGGTCTATATATTTTAAACAGGGCCCAAAGTTAAACAAACGTTTGAATTAAACAAACGTTTAATTTCTGTAATTGTCTTAATTCGTAATTTTCCGCCACTTATGACAATCCACACTATCCTTGGCGCCGGCGGAGCCGTTGCCGACGCGCTATCCCGCGAGCTACTGGCTCACCGTCTACCCGTCCGGCTGGTATCCCGCCATCCGTCTCTTCTTTCGGCTCCCAGTCCGGTCCCCGCTGATCCGGCCCTTGCCAACCCCGGTACGCCACAGGTAACCACTTTTGCGGCCGACCTGACCGATCCGGCCCAGGCATTAAAAGCCATCGGGGGCTCTGCTGTCGCCTATCTCTGCGTGGGCCTGCCCTATCGCTATTCTACCTGGCGTGAATTATGGCCCCGCATCTTCGACAATACCATTGAAGCCTGCAAAAAGACCGGGACCAGGCTTATTTTTTTCGATAACGTATATATGTATGGGAAAACGGAGGGGCTTATGACCGAAGAGACTCCCTATGATCCATCCAGCCGCAAGGGTGATCTTCGTGCCCGGCTTGCAACCCAACTGATGAGCGAGGTCCGTAAGAGCAATATCACGGCGATGATCGCCCGTTCTGCTGACTTTTATGGCCCCGGAACCGGCAAGACGAGCATCCCGGATATCCTGGTCTTCCAGAGACTGCGCCAGAACACGAAAGCCCAATGGCTGGTCAACGCCCATGTCCCACATTCCCTGACCTATATCCCTGATATTGCCAGAGCCCTCTACCTGCTGGCTACCGACGACAATGCCTGGGACCAGGTCTGGCATCTGCCCACCGCGGCCACTCGCCTTACCGGTGCGGAGTTCATCGAAAAAGCGGCCCTCGCGCTGGGTAAGGCAGGCAATTACATGGTACTTTCCAAATGGATGATCCGGCTGGGCGGGATTTTTGACAGTACGACAAAAGAACTTTATGAAATGCTGTATCAATACGAATTCGATTATCGCTTCGATTCATCGAAATTCGAAAATACCTATCGCTTCCAGCCCACTTCTTACGAAGAGGGTATAAAAGCGACAGCCAATGCGTACAGGAACGGCACTGGCTTTTAATTGTTGCAAGGGTCTCAGGTAGGTAATCAGATCAGAAACGGGCGCCGGATACGGACAGCAGACAGGACCGAAAAAAAGGTACAGTTTAAAAACAGGTCATAAACATTCGTTAGGAGTTAAAATCTATGAAAAGCTACCAAAATAAAATCATTTTAACAAATTAAAAAGCCCTCCGCCGGCGAACGTTCGCCATCGGAGAGCTGTACTCAATATGGTGAGCCTGGCAGTACTAAACGATCATCATTCGTGCGGTATGTTAACAGGCTGATGGATCCGGTAATAAGCCCGCTGTAAATTGAGCTTTGTCACCGGCGCCACGACAAGGGGTAGTTTCTCAACCAGGGTCTCGCTCGAATCAAGCCCGAACGCCTTTTCTTCTGCCAGGGCCAGTTTCTTCAGGCTAAAATAAGAGTTCAAAATAAATCCATCCCGCACAGAGAATTCGTTGTCATAGGAAAGGAATTTTTCCAAAATGACAAAGCGGAAGTCCTCTGTTATGTTGTGCTTCTTCAGGGAGGGAAAACGGCTGACGACGTCCAGCTCTTTATTCCCGATCATCTCTGCAACGACCCGTCTGAACAGCATGCCGATCTTCGGCTGTACACGAAAGCCCAGCCGGAACTCGACCCGGATGACCTTGTCATTCAACAGCTCTTCCACACCATATTCCATCGTATAGGGTTCGTCCGTGCGTTCGATATGTACGAACCAATAGACGTCGGCCCGTTTGGGATTGTGACTGAAAATAGAATAGAGGATCTTCTGTTCGACCTGGTTTGGCCGGTTGGCCTTGGTAAGGTATATAAGATGAGAGGAAAACTTATGTACGGATTCATCATTGCTCAGGTTTTCCAGCAAAGGAAGATGTTCATTCAGATCGATGAAGTTGAGGAAACGGTTGTTGATCTTACGGGCACGATACCAGACATACATGGTGAAGATCAGGCCTACTTCAAACACGAGGAAGAACAGCCGTTTGACGATCTTGACAGCATTGGCGACGAAGAAGGAACCTTCCACGCAAACAAAGACAATAAGAATGGGAATGACCAGCGCGAGCGACCAGTGTTTTACACGTCGCAGGAACTGGTACATCAGAATGGTCGTCATGAGCATGGCAATGGTAATGGAAAAGCCATAGGCGGCCGTCATGCTTTCAGAGGTCCGGAAATAAAGCACTACAAGAAAACAGCCTGTACAAAGGATCCAGTTGATGCTGGGGATATAGATCTGGCCACGTACATCCGTGGGAAACTTCACCCTTACCTTGGGCCAGAAGTTCAGGCTGATGGCTTCGTTGATCAGGGTAAAGCTTCCGCTGATCAGGGCCTGGCTGGCGATGATGGAAGCCGCCGTGGCGATAAAGACACTTGGCACGAGGAACCAGTGCGGAACAATGGCAAAAAAGGGATTGGCCCCACCCAGACTTTCTTTATGCTGCAACAATACCCAGGCGCCCTGGCCCAGGTAATTCAGCACCAGGGTGGTCTTGACAAAGATCCAGCTGATCTGGATATTCTTCCTGCCACAATGCCCCAGGTCTGAATACAGCGCTTCTGCTCCCGTAGTGCAAAGAAATACCGCGCCCAGCAGCCAGAAACCTTTAGGATGGCGGGTCAGCAACTCCCAGCCATAGTGCGGGCTCAAAGCCTTTAATATGATGGGATATTGTATGATCTGGTTGACTCCCAGAACGGCCAGCATCGAGAACCAGACGAACATGATCGGCCCGAAGGAGCCACCAACCACCTTTGTCCCGAAACGCTGGAAGATAAAGAGCAAAAGAATGATAACCAGAACCACCTCGACCACCAGGCTATTGCCGGGTACGATGATCTTTTCCATTCCGTGTACGCTGTTGAGCCCTTCGATGGCGGAGGTAACAGAAATAGGTGGAGTGATGATCCCGTCGGCAAGCAGGGTACCGGCGCCGATGATCGCCGGGAAGACCAGCTTTTTGCCATAACGGCGTACGAGGGCATAGAGCGAGAATACGCCGCCCTCCCCTTTATTGTCAGCCTGAAGGGTAATAAATACGTATTTGAAGGTGGTTTGCAGGGTGAGGGTCCAGAATACACAGGAGATGGCGCCAAGCACCAGCTCATCGGATACTTTTCCGCCTTCGTTCAGAATGGTCTGAAAAGTGTAAAGGGGAGAGGTCCCGATGTCCCCGAAAATGATCCCTAAAGTAATGAGTAAACCGGCGGTGGAGATTTTTTTTGCGTGATGAGAGTCCATGATAGCGCCGAAGGCGCAATAAATGTACCTTTTATATGAAAGCCGCTATTCTAGAGGGTTGCAGGCTCCCAGGCTGGTTGGCCTACCCTTCCAAAATGAAAAAATGATTTCCATTTTGGAAATTCAAAGCCGGCTCAATCGATCAGATTATCCCGACCCGCGCGGATCATCTGGCCATAATCCCATTTTTTCAGCATGGCGTCTACGACCCTCACGATACGACCCGTCCGTGTGGGTGCGGTTTTGGCCGACTTGATCCAGTTCCCGAAATAGTTCTGATGCGATTTGGGCAGGCTTTTAAAGTATTCGAGGGCCCTGGGTTCGTCAGCAAGACAGTCCAGCAGATCTTTTGGCGGCTCGACCTTTTTTGTGTCGACTTCCAGCTGGACGGCGAGTTTATCCCCTTTTTGTTTGCGGAGCTTTTTCCGGATGTCGGCCTTCAGCGCCATGATAAAATCACCTTCGCCCATCGGCAGCAGTGCAACTCCGGCAATGGCATGATCGTCCAGCCTGCCCTTTACCCGGAAGGACTTTTTATTATCCGGCTTTAGCTGTTGCGCGAGGGCAGCCGGGATGCGGATATAGGACCAGCCGGTCTTTTCGCCCATCTCCTGGAATTGCTGGATCGTGGTATTGAAGCGGATCATTGACTGATCTTTAATTAAGCCTTTGTTCTTTTGTTATCTCCCGATATGGTTTTTTAAAAAAGTCGTCTACCGTCGAATTGAACAGACCGGCATAGACTACCGGTGTGCTATGACCGGAGTTGGGCAGGATCCACAGATAAGAATGCGGAATATTGTCGGCGATGAGCATCGTATGCACCGGTTTGATGACATCGTGGTCCCCACCGATTACCAGGCTGGGGCATTGGATCTTATGCAGGTCGCTCAGCGGGATATGCGGCTGGTCGCAAAGCAGGCGAACCAGCTTGTAGCCTGTCCTTTCCATCGGGTTCATATCGGCCCATTTCTTCTCTTTCATTTTTGCATACATCGGCCGGACCATGTCCCAGATCTCCTGGAAGACAGCCGTTGTATCGGGCGCCAGGTTGGCACCGGTGATAGCCAGCTTTTTTACTTTTTCCGGGTGACGGACAGCCAGCAGAATGCCATTTATTCCACCATCGCTCCATCCGATGACATTGGCAGAGTCGACATGGAGCTGATCCAGCAGGGCTGCGAGATCGTCTGTCATCATTTCGTAGGTAAGGGAGTCACCCGGGTCGGCTGACTTGCCCTGGGCCCGGCTATCGGCGATGATCACCTTGTATTTTTGGGAAAAGTAGGGTATGTTGGAGGCAAAGTTCCCGATTGACCCGCCATTGCCATGGATGATCAGCAGCGGCTGCCCCTCGCCATAGATCTCACAATACATTTTGAAGCCGCGGATAGAGTAGTATTTGCCGGCAGCCGGGTTGTTGCCGTATGGGATCTTTCCGGACTGTGTTCCGGAGGACTGAGCGTGGGCCGGCTGCGCGAGCGAACAGATCACGGCGCATAATATGGTGAAGGTAATCAGCTGTTTCATGGGAGGAAAGATAGTAAAAAAAAAAGCAGGACTTTTGATCCTGCCTTTGCTTTGTAATAGGTTACGCTCTTTTCTTCTTTTTGAGTGCTTCTTCGATGCCTTTTTTAAGGTTATCGAAGGTGGGCTTCCCGGTGAAAAGCTCGCCATTGATAAAGAAGGCCGGGACGTCCCGCACTCCTTTGTCGAGCCCTTCGAGCAGGTCGCTACGGACATTCCATCCGTAGGTGGAGTTGACCAGGTTATCCAGGAATTTCTTGTTCATGACTCCTACTTCTTTTGCATATTCCCGGAGGCTGATAGCACCTAACCTGCGCCGGTTGGCGAAGATCGCGGTATGCATTTCCCAGAACTTGCCTTCCTGGGCGGCTCCGAGTGAAGCTTCAGCCGCCTTCATCGCATGTTGATGTACCTTTGTCAGCGGAAAATGCCGGTAATTAAACCGCATCTTGCCTTCGAACTGTTTCAGAAGCTTGTCAACCACTTCGTTTACTTTAGCACAGGCCTCGCTTTCATAATCGCCATACTCCATTAACGTTACCGGAGCTTTCGGGTCTCCAACGAAAACATCTTTCGTCGGAATGATAACGACTTCTTTTGTTTTCATTTTTATATAACATCCTCCAAAAGTTTTGGTTCGGCCAAACTAAATTTATTTTGTTTTTTCCAGGTGCGGGTGCTCGTTACGGAAGACCACAACACCATCAAATACATCCACAAGAACCGGCACGGTCCGATCAACATCTCCAGACAAAATCTTCTTACTCAATTGGTTAACAATCTCCTTCTGGATCAGCCTTTTCAGGGGACGAGCGCCGAACTGCGGATCAAAACCATTTTCAGCCAGGTAGTCCAGGGCATAGTCGCTAAACTGTAAGTTGATACCGTTCTTTGCAACCAGGCGCTGCAGGTTTTGCAGCTGGATGCGGATAATACCCTTGATCTCGCTCTTCAGCAAAGGCTGGAAGAGGATAGTTTCGTCTATCCGGTTGAGAAACTCGGGACGGATAGTCTGTCTCAGCAGATCCACTACTTCCCGTCTGGTCCTCTCCATGACGGAATCCCTGTTCTTTTCGGTGACGTCCTCGAAATTGGCCTGGATGATCTGGCTCCCCATGTTGCTGGTCATGATGATGATGGTGTTCTTAAAATTCACCACCCGGCCCTTGTTATCCGTGAGGCGACCGTCATCCAGTACCTGCAGCAGGATGTTGAATACATCCGGGTGTGCTTTTTCGATCTCATCCAGTAAGACGACGCTATAGGGTTTGCGCCTTACCGCTTCGGTCAGCTGACCGCCTTCATCATAACCTACATATCCGGGAGGTGCACCGACAAGCCGGCTTACCGAATGTTTTTCCTGGTATTCGCTCATGTCGATACGGGTTATCATACCCTCATCATCGAAAAGGTACTCTGCCAGGGCCTTTGCCAGCTCGGTCTTACCGACACCGGTGGTGCCCAAAAAGATAAATGATCCGATCGGGCGGCGGGGGTCCTGCAGGCCTGCACGGCTTCTGCGGATCGCATCCGCTACGGCAACGATGGCTTCTTCCTGACCAACTACCCTTTTATGCAGCTCGTCTTCCAGGTTGAGCAGCTTTTCCTTTTCACTCTGCAGCATCTTGCTGACCGGGATCCCGGTAGCCTTGGCCACCGCTTCAGCGATGTCTTCCGCATCTACTTCTTCCTTCATCAACCGGGTATCGGCGCTGATCGCTGCCAGTTGCTTCGAATAGTCCTCGATGATCTTCTCCTGTTCCTTGACCTTTCCATAGCGGATCTCTGCTACCTGTCCATACTGTCCTTCTCTTTCGGCCTTTTCGGCAGCCAGCTTCAGGTTTTCGATCTGAGCCTTGGCATTCTGTACTTTTTCCACCAGCTCCTTCTCTTTCTGCCATTTTGCCTTCAGGGTATCCCGCGTTACACTCAGGTTGCCGATCTCGGCGCTGAGCTCGCGTAGCTTTTCTTCGTCTTTTTCTCTTTTGATGGCTTCCCGTTCGATCTCGAGCTGTCTGATCTGTCTTTCCAGCCTGTCCAGCTCTTCGGGCTGAGAGTTGATCTCCAGCCTGAGCTTGGCAGCGCTTTCATCGATCAGGTCAATAGCCTTGTCGGGCAGAAAACGATCGGTGATATACCGGTGCGAGAGCTCTACTGCTGCGATGATGGCTTCGTCCTTTATCTGAACGTGATGATGCATTTCATACCGGTCTTTCAATCCCCTTAGGATTGAAACGGCATCATCAACATTCGGTTCATCGATCAGCACTTTCTGGAAACGCCTTTCCAGCGCCTTGTCTTTTTCAAAGAATTTCTGGTATTCATTCAGCGTGGTTGCGCCGATGGCCCGGAGCTCGCCCCTTGCAAGGGCCGGCTTAAGGATATTTGCCGCATCCATGGCGCCTTCTCCCCCACCCGCTCCGACCAGGGTATGGATCTCGTCGATAAAGAGGATGATCTCTCCGTCACTGCCGGCTACTTCCTTTACGACACTCTTCAATCTTTCTTCAAATTCGCCCTTGTACTTGGCTCCGGCGATCAGCTGTCCCATATCCAGCGCATAGATGATCTTTGAGCGGAGATTCTCGGGCACGTCACTGTTGACGATGCGATGCGCCAGGCCCTCGGCAATGGCTGTCTTACCAACACCCGGTTCACCCACCAAAATAGGGTTGTTCTTGCTCCGGCGGGAGAGGATATGCAGGGTTCTGCGGATCTCTTCATCACGGCCGATAACAGGATCAAGCTTACCCTGACGGGCCAGCTCGTTGAGATTCTTGGCGTATTTGTTAAGCGCGTTAAAGCTCGATTCCTGGGTCTGTGAATTCACGGTCGACCCTTTCCGGAAATCTTTTATGGCGGCTATCAGTCCTTTTTCGGTGAGTCCCGCATCCTTGAGCAGCTTCGACGAGTCATTATTCCCTTGTACCAGCGCCAGCAAAAGGTGCTCGACACTGACGAATTCGTCCCCAAACTGTTTCAGGTCGGAACCCGCGCGCAGGACTACATTGTTCAGGTCCCGGCTAATGGTCTGAGCCGGCTCGCCACCACTGATCTTTGGCAGCTTCTGAATGGCTTCCTCCAGCTTGCTCTCTACAAAGGGCACGTTCACGTTGTTCTTCTTCAGCAGGAATTCTACCAGGGAATCGTCCCCGGCGAGCAACGCCTTGAGGAGATGCTCCGTATCTATGGCAGAGTTAGAGCCATCAAAAGCCAGCTGCTGCGCCTTTGCGATAGCTTCCTGTGCTTTTATCGTAAAATTGTTCAGATTCATAGATTTATGGTTTTTCCTTTTTGATTAATAATAGTAAACTTGTGTGGCAAAATCCAAACCAAGGCCTCAATCCAGTTATTATGTCATATAAGATCCAATTAACCTGTCGTCGGTTCAGTTTGTTCATGTCTCTCCTGCTATTCTGTCTGTCATTAAGCGCACAGTCCAATTTTGAGGCTGTAGATCAACTATTTAAGCAAAATCAAAAATCATTGGGCAATTTCGTGGCCCTGGCCTGGAAAGATGGAAAGGTCGTTTACCAGAAGCAATCCGGGACTGATTTCACCCCCAAGGCCCCGGCGCCAATAGGTGCGGCGGGCAACTGGATGACAGCCGCCCTGGTAATGACCTTTGTGGATGAGGGAAAATTATCCCTCGATGATAAAGTGACCAAGTTTATCCCGCTCTTTGGAAAATACATGAAGGGATATATTACGATCCGTAATTGCCTGACCAATACAACGGGTGTCCGGGGAGAGGAGGGAGTAAAGGTCCAGCTGAAAAGCAAGTTCGAAAGCCTGGAGGACGAGGTCAACAGCTATGCCTCCAAACACGATATCGTCACCAATCCCGGTACGGAATTCTTTTATACCGGCATCGGGCCGAATATTGTAGCCCGGGTGCTGGAGATCGTCGGGAAAAAACCTTTTGACCGGCTGATGATGGAGCGTGTCATCCGGCCCTGTAAGATGAAATCCACCAGCTTCTCCAGCGAGGACGGAGGTGCCATCAACGCGGCCGGCGGGGCGCGGTCTACCGCCAATGATTATATCAACTTCCTGGTCATGCTGCTTAACAAGGGAACCTTTGAAGGGAAGAAGGTGCTGAGCGAAAAAGCCGTTGCAGAAATGGAAACAGCCCAGTTTGCCAGTCTGCCGGTAAAATATACCGCAAAGGGTCTCCAGAGCGCGCATTTCGGTCTGGGCGCCTTTATCATCGAGTCCAATTCAGCCGGGACCGCTACCACCCTGGCTTGTCCCAACGAATATGGCGTCGTGCCTTTCCTCGATAAATGCCGCAACTATGCAGCTATTCTTATCGTGGAGAAACCGGATGAGGAAAAGAAGCCGCTGCTGCAAAGCCTGATGAACCTCATCGGAGAACAGATGGGCGCCTGTAGCGGTAATTAGACGCACCGCACCGTTATTCTTTTTTAACCAGCACTATCCGGCTGTTGTCGGCCTTATACAGCTGCTCGTAGAATTTTACCAGGTCGCCATACATCGCGGCCGGCCAGCGGCCGCTATATTTTTCCAGCCGGCGGCTATAGATGATCTTATTGTTCTCTACATGCACGGTAGCGGTATAACGGCCAAACTTACTGTCGACAACGGTGCCCGGAACGATCGCTTCCGGCTGATAGCCGTCAGGGATCTTTATTTCCGTGCTGTCCACGTCCTCGAATTCATAGGTCGTGACGATATCATATTTCCGGTTCTCATCCGTATGAAGCCTGCGTCCCGACCGGTTCATGATATTGGGATTGATAAAGATGCGCTTGCCGCTGATCTGCGCATAGTTGGGAGATACCAGGTCGAGGGTTTCGTAGATGCTGGGCATCGCCGACTTTTCTTCGCGATATTCAAACTTGCTCACATCATAGGTCGGCAGGTCCAGCTCGGACTTGAGGATCTTCATGACCTTGTCTTTGGATAAGTCATTGACAATGGACTCCAGCTCGTCCATCTGCTGAGCCCGGTATTGGGTATGGATCACCGCCGTAAGATTACCTTCTCCGTCGACAGCGGCTTTGGTGACACGGGACTGGAGATTGTCCTTCTCCCTGTATTTCGGGGTCCGCACCAGTTTGCCACCTTCTTCGTCGACAAGTAGCACGAACCGATCGGCGGTGAAGCCGCTGAGATAACCTGCAGGCAGCGTTTGACTCGTACATTCCAGCCAGATCGTATCGGCTTTCTGCGGTACGCAAAGAATGACATGATTGAACTGCGAGGACGGAAAATCATCAACCAGGTAGTGCGAGGAAGAGCCGGCCTTTACAAGTGTATAATACGATTTGATACCCGCTTCCCTGAGGAGAGAATACATGTAGTTGGACAGGGCCTTGCAATCCCCATATTTTCGTTCGGCCACATATTTGGCATCGAAGGGCTGCCAGCCGCCAATACCAAGCTGGACGCTGATATAATGCGTATTCTGCTGCATGTACTCATAAAGGATGCGGATCTTTTCTTTCTGATCACCGACGGCATCGGTCAGCTGATGTACCTTTTGCTTCACTGCATCCGGCAGGACATCCTTTCCGGCCTTCAGCGCATAGACGAATTTTCCAAAATCCTGCCAGGACCTCATATTGCCCTGATACCCTTCCACCTCAAATTCTTCAGGTCCAAGACAGAGCGTTGGTGTGATCTCCATCCAGTTTGGAGAGGCGTATTCGCTTTCCATGGCGGGCAGGTTGGTGATCTCCCAGGTATAGCTGGCCGTTGATTTTTCCGTCTGTTTTACCGGATCTTTTGCGCAGTTGAACGCTTTATACCTGAATCTATAGTCGGCAGGACAGATGACCGTGATCTTGCTGTCCTGTACAGCATAGTGTTCGTCATCCTGGGGGATCCATCGCGGAAAGAACATCGTATAATAATACTTTGTCTCTACTTCGTACTCCACGGTGTAGGGATAGACCTTGTAGTAAAAATTATGCACCTTGATCCGGTCATCGGCCATGAGGGTCTCATCACCCGTACCGCTATAATCCGAGATATCCTGTTTTTTAAGGGACCTGATCTTCTTCCCGCCTGCATCATAGAGTGTGCCCGTAATAGATTCTATTTCGTGGAGCTTGTCGTATTGCTCGGTAAGTCCCGCATGTTTGTCTCCTCTTTCATTCAGGATCGTAATGGCATAGTGATGATATTCCCGCGCCCGGCCGATTGCCGTGATCTCGAAGCGGGTCTCATCCAGCCGCAGGACGGCATTGGCATTTGTCTGCAAAGCTGCGGGGATACCGCTGACAGAAAGATCGATCTTGTCTCCGGCTTTGGTGGTTAGGGAGGAGGCAGCAAGCAATATGATCAGTCCGTTACTTATTTTCCTCATGCTTTTTTCTTTTTAAAGACGATCTGTTCACTTTCCTTTTTTACGATGAACCCAAAAAATTCCCGCAGGCTATTGTAATCCTCCGGCTTAAAGTTAGCTTTTTTCAACTGTAGCCGCATCCGGAACTGGATCCCGTTGCTGCCGTTGACCACGAGGTATTCAAAAAAACCTTCGTTTTCATTGTAGAGCACCCTGGTGGATTTGGGCAGTTCGTCCACTTCATATCCGTCGGGGATCTCCATGTTCAGAATATAGGTCTCGTCCATGGTCCCGCCCATTTCAACGGGATATACTCTTTCGGCTGCCTTGAAAGGGTTCTCCTTATAACCTTCCGACAACATAGGGTTGAAATAGAAGACATTTGTTTCCGGATCGGGCGTGATCTTCAGGTCATAGCCCACTGCCAGCGGCAGATCGGGTTCTTTCAGTGAATCCAGCTCAAAATTGGAGCAACCGATCTCCCCGCTGTAAGCGGTCTGGATACTTTTTGACAGCTCCTGCTGACCTTTTTCTTTTACTTTCAGCCGGATGCCGCAGGCTTCATTAAAACCCGGTGTAGTCTGTAAATGTCCCAGCAGGCCCCTTCCTTTTTCCTCTTTGGTAATGAACACCATGGTCATCTTCTGCTCTTTCATCTCATCTGCGCTGAGGGATATAGCAACAGGCATATCCGGGTTGATCACACGTGCATAACCGTTGTAACAGCGTTCCGGCAGCTTGCCAAAACCCAGCCATTGCTCGCTGGCATCCAGGTAGTAGTAGGCCGAATCGATGGTAGTCCGGCAGACGACATAATTGAACCGGCTGAGCAAGGGGTAGAGCGGGTTGGCAAATCCATGCGAGCGGGTGCTGAGAATAACGGGGTCGGCATCGATTTTTTCGTGGTGAAGCATTGCCGTCAGCAAAAGATTGAGATCGGCCTCATTGCCATTCCTGTTCTTATAGGTCGATCTCAGAGAACCCGAAGTATACAATGAGCCGTGCGAAGTACAGATGAAATTGTCGCGAACAAAGGCATAGATCTTTTGCGCCTTTTCCAGGTTCGTCTTTGCTCCGCGGAGCATGGTCTTCAGCGAGTCGTCAAGCCAGGAATTGTTCTTGTCCAGATCGGCGCCAAAGTCTTCGTCTTTTAGCAGACCAAGGCTCAGCCCGGTCCAGTCTCCCATTATATCCTTTGTATAAACATTGGGGAAATTATACCGGACAAGCTGAAATTCTATTCTGGCTGTATAATTCCTGAGCGAAGTAGTAAAGGGCTCTTCTTTTAAAGCCGGAACATTCTTCATGACCCAGCGATGGGTAACGACATTATCATCAAAAGTATAGTGTTCATCCCTGCCAGATCCGCCCGGGTCTGTCAAATGAAATGTGACAGGCCGGCTATCCGATGCATTGATGGAAAAGGGTAAGAATCCCTGAGCGATGGTAGCATATTGAAAAAAATTAGGGATATCCACCATGTATTCACTCCACAGGCAGGGATATTCTCCCTGGAATTCCCAGGGCTGAAGCTGGAAGAGAAAAGGGGAGGTCTGGGTATAGGTTACCTCTACAATGCATCCTTCCTTTAATGCCGGGAGGGTGAATTTTTTGTTGATCCAGTTCTTACTGATCTTGTCGGTAAAGATGGATTTGTCGTCGAGCTTTGTCTCTATTACCTTGCCATTTTCCAGGTTATAGGTAGAGGCCCGCAGTCCTTCGATCTTTTCCGTCTCATTCCCCGACAGATAGAGCGGAATGGAGACCGTGGCAGCTTCAAAACCGCTGCGCCGGAGAATTTTGATCCGCCGGGAATGTTTGAATTCCAGCGTAAACCAGCCGTGGGGATTGCCTTCGAAGGCAGAACGGCCATAGTCGGCTATGACGACCGCACCAGCGCTGGAGTCAGGGCCGGTCAGTGTAATATTGAAATCTTCAGGTGTGATCTTTCCGAATCTTACCGGCAATTTGTCCTGTTTTTGGTCCTGTGCATCACTCGTCGCGTGCAGGAGCAGGCAACAGAGGGCTAAAAAGAGATGGTTCTTTTTCGGGGTCATTGGAGTGGTTTAGCGGTTGTTAGTATAGGAGTTTATTTCTTTTTCAGAACGATCTGTTCGCTTTTCTTTTTCACGACATAAGCATAAAAATCCCGAAGACTCGCATAGTCGTCGGCCGGGAACCAGGCTTTATTCAGACGAACCCGGCAACGCAGCTGGATCGTGTTCTCTTCTTTTGCGATGAGGTATTCGAAAAGCCCCTGATCCGCGTTGAAGGATACTTTAGCCGACTTTGGCAGCTCGTCTACGACATATCCTTCGGGGATGTCCATGGAATAGATATAAATATCATCCATCAAATAGGGCATTTCCACGGGGTATTTCCGGTCTGCGGCCTTGAACGGATTGTCCCGGTTGTCACTCCACCACATCGGGTTGATATAGATCAGGGAAGCTCCGGGTTCCTGGTTCAGACGGAACTCATAATGCACTCTTGCCGGGTTTTCCGGTTGGGACAGACTGTCGATGCCTCCATTGCTGATGGTAAGGTCATCGCCATAAGCCGTCTGTGTTGCCTTAAACCATTCGTCTTCTCCTTTCCGGGCTATCCAACGACGTAAGTTAAAGGATTCCTGGTCGCCCAGTGTTGACTGATATAGTCCCTCCAGTCCTTTATCCGAACCCGATAAAATAACCATCGTGGTCCTCCTTTCCCTTAGCGAGTCGGCCTCAAAATAAATGGAGGCTGAATCCCTATTGCTGATGATACGGGCATGCCCATTGTAACAATCGCCGGGTAACCGGCCAAAACCCAGGTTTGGCTGCGCCGCGTCGAGATACCAGACCCTGCCATTCAGATTCAGCCGGACGATGACATAGTTGAGCTTCGACAACAAGGGGTAAGAGATAAGATTATAGCCATATTCCCGGGTACTCAGGACGACGGGATCGGCCTGCAAACCTTTCTTTCGTAACATCGCGATGAGCAGAAGGTTGATGTCGCCAACCGATCCGCTATTTTTTTTCACTACATCCCTTAAGGAAGTCGTTATAAAATAATTGTTATGATTCGTGCAGGTAAAATGACTGCTTACATACTTATAGATCGACCTGGCCTGTTCAAGTAGCGCGGAATTGCTGCCACTGCTCTTGTCGACCAGGTCTGTCAGCCATTCGTTGTCCTCTTCCAGCGGAGCACCAAAGTCTTCTCTGTGCAATAATTCCTCCGTCGCCTTTTTCCAGCTGTTGGTCTGATCAAAGGATTCCTGGCCGTTATATATTTTTGAAAGCTGGAACTCGATCTTGTCGATATAATTAGCCGGCGTCGTAAGATAATTCTCAAACCGCAGGGCGGGGATATCCTTCATCGCCCACTGGTGTTCGACCGTATTGGCAGAAACAAAAAGGTCCTGGTCCTGGGTTCCCAGCGCTGTTCCCGTCTGAGCCTGCTCCGTCACTTTATAATTCTCATGTCCTTCTTTACCCTTGTCGACGACATAGCCATGCACGCCCTGCCGGACAAAAATATACGAGAGCGTCTGGGGGATCCTGACCTGGTATTCGCTCCAGAGACAGGGGTAGGATTCGGACTGGAATTCCCAGGACGGCAGGTCGAACTCATAATCGGAAGTTATCGTATAGGTATATTCGATAATTGACCCCTCTTTTACGGCTGGCAGCGTAAACCTTTTTTCGGTGTGCCGCCTGTCGGTACGGGTGGTGTAAATATCCTCTTTGCCAAGCGGTGTTGTACTTACCTGGCCATTCTCGAGATTGTAAGTGGATGCAACTACCGCGGAGAGTTTTTCGATACGTTCATCACCTTCCGATCCATAAAGAACCACTTTTTGAGTTGCCAGGTCATCGATCGACTTTTTGTTGATGATCTTTATCCGGGTTTGCCTTTTATAGACATAGGAGAACCAGTTGTGCTTATTTCCCACAAAATGTACAGACCCCACATCCGCAAGGATAACAGCATCAGTATTGGTATCAATGATAGGATTAACGGGAAGTTGAAAATCAGCAGGAGAGACTTTTCCAAACTGAACATTGGATTTGTCTTGTGCAAAACAATAACTTTGTAACAAGCAAACGCATAAGACATTAGCTATCAACACAATAGGTCTTCGGGCTATCATAAGTAGGTTTCGTTAGGGGATAAACGACCCTAATATAAATAAATTGCTTATAATACAATACCCCCAGGGGACAAAAAGAAACACTTGTTAAATAACAACCATACATACCTGATCAAAACCTGGAGTCGTGAGCTGGGCTTTGATCACTGCGGCATTGCCCGGGCAGTGCGGCTGGATGATGACGCCCGGCGGCTGGAGAGCTGGCTGCAAAAGGGGATGAACGGGAGCATGTTGTATATGGAGAATCATTTCGATCTGCGGATAGACCCTTCGAGGCTGGTTCCCGGCGCAAAAAGTGTGATCACTCTTCTGCTCAATTATTTTCCGGATGAGCAGCAGCCATCAGAGGCGCCGCAGATCGCGAAGTATGCTTATGGAGAAGATTATCACGAAGTGATCCGAAGCAAGCTAAAGGAATTACTGGCCCGGATAAAAGCCGGCATCGGTGAAGTGGAAGGACGGGGGTTTGTCGACAGCGCACCGGTACTGGAGCGGAGCTGGGCTGTTCGAAGCGGGCTGGGCTGGGTTGGAAAGAATGGGAATCTGCTGAACAAACAGGCAGGGTCTTTCTTTTTTATTGCCACGCTGATCGTTGACCTGGAGCTGGAATACGACGCTCCTTTTGCCGGAGATTATTGCGGTACCTGCCGACGGTGTATCGATGCCTGTCCGACGGAAGCTATTTTGCCAAACAAGGTGGTGGATGGCAGCAGGTGTATCTCCTATTTTACGATAGAGCTCAAAGAGATGCTGATCCCCGATGAGATGAAAGGGAAGTTTGACAACTGGGCGTTCGGGTGTGATACCTGCCAGGATGTTTGTCCATGGAACCGCTTTTCAAAGCCGACGGATGAGATCGCCTTCTCGCCGGTGCCGGCTATTTTAAATTTCCGGACCTCGGACTGGGAGGAGCTGACGGAGCAAGGGTTTAAAGAGGTCTTTCGCCATTCGCCAGTGAAGCGGGCTAAATATGCCGGGTTACGAAGGAATCTTCAATTCCTTCGTAAAGCCGGTGAATAATTACTTCTTCCCGGGATATACTACCAACCGGAGACCTCCGTAGAAGATATGCTGAGGACCCGATAGCTCGGTATTTAACAAAGGAGTAAGTCCGTACTGAACCTGTGGTCCCAGCTGGACACGAAGACCTCTGACAGGAAGTCCGACCATGAGCGATGTGGAAATATTGACCTGGGCATGATTCGCCACTCCTCCATCTTTAAAGTATACGCCGGATTTTGTGTTGTAGTAAACGGCGCTTGACCCCATCAGGTAGGATAGGGAAAAACCTCCGTTCCAGAACAGCGGCAGCAGGTGGCTGCGGTTGATCCTCCATTCAGCGGATACGGGCAGTTCCAGGAAATAATATCTGTTCGTGTAGGCTTGTTCGTCACCTGCATTATAATAAGGGTAGGACTGGATAGGGGCAACAGCCGAAGACGCCAGCAGCGTTGCTGTTGACGGAGTATAGCTGTTCACCTGCTCTCCCACCCTGACACGGGTAGAATAATAAGACAGGTTAAGTCCGATAGAAAGCCCCCAGCGGTCAGAGAGCGGTTTGTGCGCGAGCACACCGGCCCAGAAAGAGATGCCTGGTTTGACGGTGGATATGTATTGTTTGCTGGGTCTGGCAGCGCTGTAGGTAAGATTGCTTGCAGCGGAGTCCCTGCTGCTGACGCTGCTGGCAGCATTATTTAATGTGACATTGCTGATCTGGACCTGGTGCAGGGAGGAGACACCTATTCCGCCGGAAAAGGCAGCTTCCCAGGGCCTGTGGGGAGCCTGCAATGTATTGATGGCGATGGTGTTCTTTGTAGCCAGCTTGCTGGCATGGACAGCCGTCGCAGCTGTATGTAGATTTGCCAGTGCGGGATTAAACGAAAAAGGTTGTCTGGTTGTGGCATCGGTCAGGCCGCTCTTTGTGACGGGTTCCTTCGCGGTGATGTCTGTGCCGGATGCGGACGTGGTAGCAAGGTCATCAGACTTAGCCGGGGGGATGGATTTACCGGTCGGTTGTTTCGTTGTCCTGTCGATACGATGAGAATGGGAGGCTGCCGCAAAAGGATCCCGGGAATGGGTAGGTCGGGTCCCGGTTCCTGCCGCGGCAAGGGTGGAAGATATAGCGTTGCCTTCACTGGCGTTGGCCCCGGCGGCGGGGCGGGCAGTGCGGGTTGATGTTGTGGCATTATCAGGTGCAGCGGCTGTCGTTGCTGTCTCGCCGGCGCCTGGTTTGGAAGAATTTGATGATGCGACTGTTGCCGGTGCAGGTGTGGCGGACGTTGCCAGGGGCGCTCCGGGTGCTGTTGCCGGTGCTCCGGACGTAGCAGCAGGTGTTGGTGTTGTGGACCTTGCTGTAACCGGCGCTGTCGCCGGTGCTGTCGCCGGTGCTGTCGCCGGTGTAGCCGGTGCTGTAACCGGTGTAGCCGGTGCTGTAACCGGTGTAGCTGGTGCTGTCGCCGGTGTAGCCGTGACAGCTACAGGATGAGCCGGAGCAACCGCGACCGGCTTTGACCGGAGGAGGTAGTATCCGCTACCGGCCAGCAGCAGGGCCGGCATCACAAGGCGCCAGAAGAAGGGGAAGCTCCGGCGGGTGAGCGGTTGATTAAGCTCCTTTTGCACATTAGCCCATACGGATTCAGAGGGGCTAAATTCGAGCTCCGCCATCTTCTGCTGCACTGCTTTTTCGAATTTAGGGTCGTGCATAGTTAGTTTCATTTTTATTAGCCGCTGAATATTTGTTTATCCAGCTGATCAGCAGGGCCCTTGCCCGCGCATACTGCGACCGGGAAGTACCTTCTTTGATGCCCAATATTTTTCCGATCTCCACATGAGTATATCCTTCCACTGCATGTAAGTTAAAAATAGCCTGGTATCCCGGCGGCAATTGCCGGATCATCTCCGCCAGCTCCTTGGTACTAAGGGCTACTTCGGGGTCATCATCCGAGACAGGATGAAGGACCGTTTCTGTGAAAAGCAGCTCTGTCTGATACCGACTGTTCTTTTTCAGGTAGTTGATGGCCGTGTTGACCATGATACGGCGTATCCAGCCACCCAGCTCACCCGAGAAGCTGAACTGATGCAAGTTCTTGAAAACCATAATAAATCCTTCCTGTAGAACGTCTTCCGCGTCGACCATGGACTTAGTGTACCGATAGCACACTCCAAGCATCCCGTTCGCGAAATGCTCGTACAGCTGCTTCTGAGCCGCAGTATCTCCCCTTAGACAGTCTTTTACCAGCTGGTGATAATCCATTCGTCCTTTGTTACAATACTTGACAATTAAAGAGATCAGACCGTTGCACGGCCAAAGCGACGCAATTCCTACCTTTGCGCCCATGGCAACTTCACTCACCGAACGCGACGCAAAAGTCATCTGGCATCCCTACACCCAACATAAAGACATACTCCCCCCTATTCCGGTCGTAAAGGGCAAAGGTACTCTGTTATTTGATGACAAGGGCCGGTCCTATATCGATGCGATCAGCAGCTGGTGGGTCAATATCCATGGACATGGGCACCCCCAAATTGCCGAAAGGATCTATAAACAGGCGTCTGAGCTGGAGCATGTCATCTTTACGGGGTTTACACACGAACCGGCAGTGGAGCTGGCAGAGCGGCTGCTACCCATCCTGCCCGGGGATTTTTCCCGGGTCTTTTATTCCGACAACGGGTCTACCGCGGTGGAAGTAGCGATCAAAATGGCGATCCAGTACTGGGGGAATAAAGAGGGTGATGGCAGCCCGGCCAGGTCGGGCACCGGGGCCATACCGGCACGCACAAAGATCCTTGCATTCCGCAATTCCTATCACGGCGATACTTTTGGGGCAATGAGCGTAAGCGAGAGAAGCGTATTCACAGCCGCCTTCTCCGACTACCTTTTCGAAGTGATCTTTATAGACACCCCGACCCGGGAGAATATATATGAGCTGCTATCGCTTGTGCGAAAAGAGGGCAGCAGGATCGCCTGTTTTATCTATGAGCCGCTGTTACAGGCCGCAGGAGGCATGCGCATCTATGAGGCACAACTGATGGACGAGCTGCTGTCAGAAGTAGCCGGACAGGGCATTCTCTGTATAGCCGACGAGGTGCTGACCGGTTTTGGCAGGACGGGCCGGTTATTTGCGGGAGAGTACCTCCGGTCAAAAGCCGACATCATTTGTCTGAGCAAGGGGCTGACTGGAGGCACGATGGCCCTGGGGGTCACCGCGGTTACCCAACGCCTTTTCGAAGCCTTTCTCAGCGATGACAAAAGAAAGACCCTTTTCCACGGACACTCTTTTACCGCCAACCCCATCGCCTGCGCCGCCTCGCTGGCCAGCCTCGACCTGCTGCTGGAAGAGAGTTGTCTCCAGCGCATCCGGCATATAACACAGCGGCATGAAGCCTTCCTCGGGATACTGGCCCTCTACCCTATCGTAAGGGACGCCCGGGCAATAGGGACGATCCTGGCTTTTGAGCTCAACGCCGGTCCGGATGGATATATCAATTCCATCAGCCCGGCCATCACAAAGGAGGCCCTGGCACGCGGTATTTATCTTCGTCCATTGGGAAACACGGTGTATATGATGCCACCTTACTGTATCACCGAAAAAGAAATGGACCAGGTGTATGAATTCCTGGTCCATTGCATAACTTCTTATTCCGAAAAAGCCGTTTAGAACTTGACAGGCACAGACACCTGGACTACGTCCCAGGCGATGGAAATATCTTTGCTGCCGGCTTTGATCGTCAGCTGTTCCATCGGTGTACTGAGTGTCGTCACCGGTACATCGACGTGTAATACGTCCTTGTCCTTGTACTGGTCGTACTTAAACGCGCCCCATTGACCCAGCTGGGAATTGAGGATCACCGTCCATTGTTTTTCATTGGGGATGGCGAATAAAGTGTAGGTGCCGGCTTTCACTGGCTTGCCGCCGAAGGTACCGTCTTTTGCAAAAGTGATAGTAGTAGCTTCATCGGCTCCGACACGGTAAACCTTTCCATAGGGTTCGAGCTTGCCAAAGACCTCACGTCCTTTTTTGTAAGGCCGGCCATAGGTTACCGTTATGTCCTTTGTCTTAACGGTATCATGCGGACTTTTCGGATGAGTGGGCTGAGCATAAGAGACCGACGCGGTCAGCAGGATAGCAAACAAGCTTAGCATTGCGTTACGTACTCGCATATTGGTGGTTTTTTAATAATGACAGTGTTACTACGGTACCGTACCCGGGGGAGGATTAAAGTTAATGAGAGTTTTCGACAAATTGCTTAAGACCGGTCAAAGATTCTTCCATGACGTGGCCCAGCTTCCGGTCATAGACGAAAATACCCAGCTTTTCCCAGGGATACCAGCGAAAATGCAGGTCAAAATACCACATAACGGTGAGGCTGTCTGCATTCGGCGAGCCGAAACCGATACCGCCGTCCACCTCTTTACCCCCCCTGAGATTCCAGTGTAGCTCTATCCCCCCCGAGTCGGCCGCCGTCTCCCGGATCGTCATCTCGTCGGCCGTAAGGATAGCGCCCTTCCCCGCAGAAGGTGAAGAATAACGGACATTGGTCAGGGTATTGGGCCGGAGGAACTGATTCCAATCCTTCCAGGCGCGCAGGTCGCTGATAGCAGCAAACACCTTTTCTTTTGGCGCGGCGATGTTGACAACACGGGCTACGCGCAGGTGAGATGGGAATAAAAGCGATAGGGCTGTCAGGACCAGGAAAAGAACAACCAGACCCAGGATAGCAAATTTGATGAGTTTCATAGTATTACTCCCATTTAAATACTTTCACAGCGACAGCATAGGTGACGATCCCCCAAAGGGCGAGAATACCCATTTGTTTCCAGCAGTCGGAGAGATGTGCTCCTTCGAAGGCGACATTCCGCATAGCGTCATTGAGCTGTTTGAGCGGAAGGATCTCACAGATCTTTTGCAGCCAGTCCGGGAAGGCCTTGGTTGAAAAAAAAGTTCCTCCCAAAAGGAATTGTGGAAGGGTAAAAAGATTGGCAAAGGGCGGGATCGTGCTTTCGCTTTTCGCCACGCTGCTGATAATAAAACCAAAGCCCATAAAGACAACAAGTCCGAACAGGCTGAGGAACAACATTTCGAAAAAGGTTATCCATCCATGGACCAGCGTAAAATGGAAAGCGAATTTGCCGATCAGGATGATGACGACCGCGGTGATGAGCTGGAACAGTACCCTGGCAAGCCCCTCCCCAAAGACGATGTATGTCTTGCTGATGGGGGTTGCGAAAAAACGTTTGAGAACCAGCTGCTGACGGAGACTGAAAAACAAAAAGGCCACGCCAAAAACAGCAGCGCTCAGCAGGGAAAAGCCAAGCATCCCGGGCAGGATGAAGTCGATCATCGAATAGGCCCTGCCGGTAACGGGAGGCAGCTCCTTTATTACGATGGGCCGGTACTGTTCAGGCATTCCTTTCTCTACTGCGGTCGCCAGTACCTGTGCCAGGGTTAGCTTGAGAATAGGATATTTATCGGCGCTGGCAGAAGAGGTCTGTGTGCGAACGATATATTGGGTAAATCCCGCCGGAGAACGAGTAGAGTCGAGGAAGACGACAGCCGCGAGCCTCCCTTTTTCAAGGTCCTGCCGGATGGCTGTAGTGTCTTTTTCATCAGCCAGGCGCAGCAGTGGCGACCGCAGCAGTCCCCTGATAACATAGTTCGAGGTATCGGTCGGGTTCGCCAGCGCAAAAGAGGCAGAGGGCCCGCCCCCGCCTATAAATCCAAAAACCAATATAAAGACCAGGGGAAAACCAAAGCTGAAGGCTACGGAAGAAGGACTTCTGAAGATCGCTTTCAGGCTGCCTTTTGTTATCGCCAGCATGGCCCGAAGCTGATTGTATTTTTGTGACATATGATCTTTGAGATACCGGTATTCTATTATTCAATAACGAGATCAAAAGGCAGCCTTGTCTCCGTGTTGCCAACCATACCCTTTACCTTTTTGAGCAGGATATAGGTGCGATAGCCCTCCTCTCCTATTTCCTCTTTCACCGCCTTCATGCCTGCCGACCTTTTGTAGCCACCGAGGATCCGGTCGAGAAAGCTTTTGGGTTCAGGTGATTCCACCAGGCGATAGTCTTTGGTCTTTGCCATCCGTGCCGCGCAGTCGATGGCATCCTGTAAGGTGCCGAGCCGGTCCACCAACCCCAGGGAAAGACCCGATGTGCCACTCCACACACGACCCTGCGCAATGCTGTCGATGAATCCAATATCTTTTTTGCGGCCATCGGCTACCCTGCCTTTAAAATCGTGATAGATAGTATCGATCTCGTTCTGGATATAGAGGCGTTCGACAGGCGTCAGCGGTTTGGCTATCGATAACATGTCTGCTTCGGGCGCCGTCTTTACCCCGTCAAAGGTCACTCCTAATTTGTTTTTGAAAAAGGACTGCAGGTTCGGTATGACAGCAAACACACCAATGGAGCCGGTGATGGTCCCGGGCAGCGCGAAGATGCTGTCCGCATTACAGGAAAGATAGTATGCGCCGGATGCGGCTACATCACCAAAGCTGACCACGACTGGTTTTTCCTTGCGGGCCAGGGATAGTTCGCGCCAGATGTTCTCGCTGGCAAGAGAGCTGCCTCCGCCAGAGTTGACCCGAAGCACGATGGCCTTGATGTCCTTGTCAAAACGAGCCTTTCGGATCAGCCAGCGATAGGTCTCGGAGCCGATCTCTTCCCGCTCACCTTTTCCGTCCACCACTTCTCCTTCGGCATAGATGAGCGCGATCTTTTCTTTCCCGGTTTGTTTAAAATTTACGCCCTTTGCATATTTTCCAAGGCTCACAAAATTGAGCCAGTCGTGCTTGTCCACATTGAGGCGGGTCCTTAGCTCATCCTTTACTTCATCATCATATTTCAGTCCGTCCACGAGCTTGTAATCAAGAGCGTCCTTTGCCCGACGGATCAGGCTCTCGTTGACGCATTTCCGAAGGGTCGTCGTGTCTATGCCACGTGACTGAGCCGTAGTGTTCAGGAAGCGGTTGTAGAAGTCTCCAAGCAGCTCGGTCAGCTGAAGGCGATTGGCATCCGTCATCTTTTCTTCCCGCAGGGGTTCGGTCGCGCTCTTGAACTTACCGGCGTAAAAGATCTGGGGTTCGATCTCCAGCTTTTGCAATGCGCCCTTCAGGAACATCATCTGTGTAGCAAATCCTTTCCACTCTACATCACCTTTGGGGTTACAGTAGATCTTATCGGCCACAGTAGCTACATAATAGGCTTTCTGGGAGATCATATCTCCATATGCATAGATAAATTTTCCGCTCTTCTTAAATTCCGCGAGGGCATAACGAAGCTCTTCGTTGGAGGCAAAGCCGTTGGGATTGTTATTGCATTTGAGGTAGATCCCCTTGATGGCGCTGTCTTCTTTCGCATGCCGCAGGAGCCGGACTACGTCATAGAGTCCCGGCGCGTCATATTGGTCGTCCGAGCCAAGGTCGGACAATGGGTTATCCACGGACTGCTCCTTAAAGGTCTGGCTAAGGTCGACCACCAGGACAGCTTTAGCACCCAGTTCCGGTTTTGCGGGAGAAAGCATGCCACCAATTATTCCGACCAGCACAAATACGACAATCACCGTGAATACGATCAATGCCACCAATGCTGCAAAAAATGATTTAAAAAAGCCTCGCATGTGAAACTATATTTTTAAGCTATCTGTAAAAATAAAGATATTTGGGCCCCCGAAAGTAACGAATCTATGAACATATCCTATTTATTGATAGGTGGCAATCAGGGAGAAAGGACGGCCCAACTGGGGCTGGCAAGGGAAAAGATCGCGGCGCAGGCCGGCAGATTACTCCGTGTCTCGTCCCTGTATGAGACTGCGGCATGGGGTAAGACCAATCAGGCCAGCTTTCTGAACCAGGCGCTGGAATTGGAGACCGGGTTGGAAGCAACGGTGCTGATCGACGTCCTATTGGACATAGAGAAGCAGATGGGACGGCAGCGGCTGGAAAAATATGGTTCCAGGATCATCGACATAGATATACTTTTTTTTAATGATGCGATCCTTCGACTACCGAACCTGGTGATCCCGCACCCGGAGATCCAGAACCGGCGGTTTGCCCTGACACCGATGGCGGAGATCGCCCCAATACTTATCCATCCGGTCCTGGGCCGGAACATGGCCGAATTACTGGAAGCCTGTCCCGACCCGCTGGCAGTGCAAAGATTGACGACCAATGAGGGGACCGAACACAAACTGAATAAATGAAGTATCACTTTATCACAATAGAAGGGAATATCGGAGCGGGAAAGACGACACTGGCGCATATGCTGGCAAGGCATTTTAACGCAAGGCTGATCCTGGAGCAGTTCGCCGACAACCCTTTTCTGCCAAAATTTTATGAGAACCCGGCACAATATGCCTTTCCGCTGGAACTGTTCTTTATGGCCGAACGATACAAGCAACTGAAAGAGCTGGTACATACAGCGGACCTTTTTCAGTCGGTAACGATCTCCGATTATCTGTTCACAAAATGTCTGCTTTTTGCCAGGGTCAATTTGCCGGACCAGGAATTCCTGCTTTATCAGAAACTTTTCGACATCATTCATGCGCAGATGATCCAGCCGGATATCCTGATCTATCTTCATGCGCCGGTGGACAAGCTGCAATCGAATATCCGGAAGCGCAACCGCAGCTATGAACAGTCCATCTCCGACGAATACCTGTATGATATCCAGGAGACCTATACGCATTATATCCGTCAGCATAATATCCGCACCCTTTTTGTAGACGTAAGCAATGCCGATTTCCTGGGTAATGAGGCGCACCTGCAGGTCATCCTCGACGCGTTGGAAAAAGAAGTGGGAGAAGGGCAACATTATTTTACTTTACCTTAAACCGGTTCAATAACATTTTACGATGGAAGAACGAAGGAGCACAGCACTGGAAGTTTTAAAGGTCCCCGAATATAGAAATTTTATCATCGCCCGTTTCTTTTACATCATGGCGCTGCGAATGGTGACGACCATCGTCGGCTGGCGGATCTATGAGATCACACATAATCCTTTTGCCATTGGTCTGATCGGGCTGGCGGAGTTCCTGCCGGCCTTTTGCCTGGCGCTGTATGCGGGGCATGTCATAGATAAGAGCGATAAAAGGGCGATGCTCGTGATCACCACCTGCTGTTATCTCGTTTGTGTCGGCGGATTGATCGCCCTGTCAACCGGTACGGTGCTTCGCTCCCTGAGCGGGCACTGGATCCAGTGGCTGACCTATCTCATCATCTTTATCACGGGGGTCATCCGCGCCTTTGCTGGTCCGACCTTTAATGCCATCGTGGCGCAGATCGTACCGCGGGAACAGTTGCCCAATGCCGTTACGCTGAGCTCCAGCGCCTTTCTGACGGCTTCGGTGATAGGTCATGCGACGGGTGGTTTTCTCATCGCCAAAACGAGCTATCTGCACTCCTTTATCGTGGTCGGAATATATGTGTGTATCGCCTTGTATTTTCTCTCTACGCTGAAACCCAAACAGATCATGGTCACCAGTTCCGAACGTAAGACCTGGGACAGCATATTCGACGGGCTGCGTTTCGTATGGCGGACGCGCGAGGTCTTGGGCGCTATGGCCCTGGATCTTTTTGCGGTGCTGTTCGGAGGCGCCGTTGCAATGGTGCCTGTTTTCGCCCGGGACATCCTGCAGGTGGGGGCCATCGGTTTTGGCTGGCTCAACGCAGCATCAGACATTGGTTCGATGACGACCATCCTGATCCTGACCCTTCGTCCGCTACGACACAAACAAGGGCTACGGCTGATGTATGTGGTAGCCGGTTTTGGAGCCTGCATCATCCTCTTCGGCCTTTCCCGCTGGTACCTGCTTTCCTTTCTGGCCCTGCTATGCAGCGGACTGCTGGATGGCGTAAGCGTGGTCGTGCGCGGCACGATACTTCAGCTAAAGACACCGGATGCAATGCGGGGCCGGGTGTCGGCGGTCAATTCGATGTTTATCAATTCGAGCAATGAGCTGGGACAGTTCGAAAGCGGGGTAATGGCCCGGCTGATGGGAGTCGTGCCATCGGTTGTGTTTGGCGGCTGTATGACGATCGCAGTAGTCATCGCCACCTGGTTCAAGGCGCCGAGTCTGAGAAAGATGGAATATTAAAGCGAACAGCCTTCGTATCAAAACCGGACAGGTTTGCGGTCAATCTGTATTTTAAGCTACTGACCATCAACGTTTTGACAAAAAGGCATTTTTTTAGCTGGAATGGTAACCAATCTTCGGGATTGCCCGTCTTACTATTCACAAAATCGGACCATGCTAAAAAACTATATCAAGACCGCGCTGCGAAATCTCTGGAAAAATAAGGTATTCTCTGCGATCAACATCATCGGGCTGGCGGCGGGCCTCGCGGTCTGCCTGTCCATTGTGCTCTATGTCGGGGACGAGCTGAGCTATGACAAATACAATGTCAATGCCGCCCGTATCTATCGCCTGGATGCAGACATTTTTTTCAACAACACGCCATTTACAAGTACGTCCTGTCCCCGGCCACTGCCAGTGACCCTTGTAAAAGAATATCCGCAGATCGAGCAGATGGTGAGGATAAATAATGCAGGTGATATCCTCGTAAAAAAGGGCAATGACAATATCCAGGATCATAATGCAGCCTATGCCGACTCCACCTTTTTCAAAGTATTCACGGCGCCAATGATCGGAGGTGATCCAATGACGGCATTGAACGAGCCGCATTCGATCGTCATCGACGAGACGACGGCTCGAAAATATTTTAACAGCACAAATGTGGTGGGAAAGACTTTATATGTAGACAATTCCGTGTACTGTAAGATCACCGGCGTGATGAAGGATTTTCCGAAGCAGTCACATTTTCATTTCCACTTTATACGGCCGCTGCGCGACACCTGGCAGGGACAGGCGAATGACTGGCTCAGCAATAATGAGCAGTCCTATATCCTGGTAAAGCCAGGTGTACAAAAGGAGCTGATCCAAAGCAAGGTCGACGAGACAGTAAAAAATTATCTGTACAAGCAGTTGCAGGAAGTGCTTCATGCTTCCGCTACGGACATGGAAAAACAGGGGGCACATTTCCGGTATCACCTGATGCCGCTACTGGATATCCATCTGCATTCCGATAAATCATATGAGATAGAAGCCAACGGGAACATTAATTATGTTTATATTTTTTCCGTTATCGCCATCCTGATCCTGCTGATCGCCTGCGTAAATTTTATGAACCTGTCTACCGCACGTTCTGCCAACCGCGCAAAAGAAGTAGGTATCCGAAAGGTTGCGGGCTCATCAAAGACGGATCTGATCGTTCAATTCCTGACGGAATCCGTGCTGTTGAGCTTTATTGCCATGCTGCTTTCCATGGGCATCGCGGCTTTGCTGCTACCTCTGTTCAATCAGCTGGCTGGAAAACAAATGTATTTCACTACGCTGCTGTCCTCCTGGATGTTGCCTGTGCTGGTGGCCCTGGTATTTCTTGTCGGCTTTGTCGCTGGCAGCTACCCGGCCTTCTATCTGTCCTCTTTTCAGCCTATACAGGTGCTGAAAGGGAAGATCGCCTCCGGCTTTAAGAGCAGCTGGCTTCGCAGTGGCCTTGTGGTATTCCAGTTCAGCATTTCCATCATGCTCCTCATCGGCACCATTGTTATTTACAATCAGCTGGATTATATCCGCAGCAGGAAGACGGGCTATAACCGCGAGCAGGTGCTGGTGCTTCACAATACCTATGGCCTGGACAAGCAGGTGAAAGCCTTCCGCGAGGATTGCTTAAAGATCACGGGTGTCAATTTGGTTACGATCAGCGGCGATCTTCCAACAGCTACCTCCGGCTTTAGCCAGAATGGCTGGTTCAGAGACGCTTCGCTGGACGTAAAAAGAGCGATCATTCTGACCAGCTTTAGTGTGGATGAACATTATATTCCAACGCTCGGGATGGAAATAGCCAAAGGAAGAAATTTTTCGCAGGAATTCCTTTCGGATTCTACTGCCGTCGTAATCAACGAGTCCGCCGCCAGCCTGCTGGGGGTAAAAGACCCGATCAATATGACCGTTTACCGGCCCTGGAACCAGTATAAATCCAAAGCCTATCACGTGATAGGGGTCGTAAAAGATTTCAACTTTAGCAGCATGCACGAAAAGGTAGGACCGCTGGTGATGCAGCTTGGCGATAATAATGGCAGCATAGCGCTGGCCGTAAGTCCGAAAAACATAACTTCCCTGGTCGGCCAGGTGGAACAGCTGTACAAGCACATGGCACCGGGTCTTCCTTTCACCTATTCATTTATGGACGCCGATTTCAACAACCTTTACAAGGCAGAGCAGCGTACGGGTACGCTGTTCATCACCTTTGCGATATTTGCGATACTCATTGCCTGTCTGGGTCTGTTCGGCCTGGTCACTTATGCTGCTGAGCAGCGGACCAAGGAGATCGGGATCCGGAAAGTACTGGGCGCCAAAGTCGGAGGCATCGTGGCGATGTTATCCCGGGACTTTGCACAGCTGGTGCTTATCGCTTCCCTCATTTCTTTTCCTGTCGCGTGGTGGGCGATGAATAAATGGCTGGAAAGTTTTGCCTACCGGATCACCATCAGCTGGTGGGTTTTTGTAATAGCAGGGGTAACGGCAATGTTCATTGCCTTATTTACTGTTAGCTTGCAGACGATAAGGGCAGCGCTGGCCAATCCGGTGAAGAGCCTGAAGTCGGAGTAAATTATTTATCCCCGGCAGCTATAAGCTTTTCCAACACATAATACACGATAGGGCAAAAGGTCGAGTTCTTTTGCGTCAGACTGGCGCGGCGGACAAGGACATCCTCGTCCGTATAGGGAAACCGTTCACAGTCGGAGGGGCGGACCTCATAGATCGTGCAATAATTGTCGGCCCCGAGAAAGGGACAGGGGGTGGACTTGACAACATAGTCGCCGTCGGCATCCAGGCGAAGATAACGTTCGATAAATTCACTTTCCTTCAGCTTGAGATGCCGGGAAATACGCTTGATGTCAGGAGTCTTGAAGCGGGGAGAATAGGTCTTGCAGCAGTTGGCGCATTTCAGACAGTCGATCCGTTCGAAGGCTTCCTCATGCAGCTGAGGTAATTGGTCGAGAATCCGGTTCCGTTGCCGGGGATGCTCGGCTTTTTCGAGAAATCGCTTGTAGATCTTTTGGCGGTCGCCCGACTTCTTTTCCCAGTTATGCAACAAATCACTCATATATAGATAGTTATCGAGCCATTAACAATACCAGGGTACAAAGATGCGTTATTTGCTTTATTTTTATATCGTGGAAAACCTCAGAGAACAAATACTTATTCTGGTAAGCTGTCCGATCTATCTTATCATTATCGGGCTTGAAGTCTTACTAACCAATTATCGGCATCGCGATCACCACCATCATGGAGCTGCCGCCTCTCAACCAAAGACCTATACCTGGAAAGATACTTTTACCAACCTGTATCTGATGCTGCTGAACAGCGGCATCGACCTTTTATTCAGGGGCTTTTATATCCTCGTCCTTGACATTTGCTATCGTCATCACTGGATGTCCATTACAAATGTCTTCTCGTATTGGTTCCTGCTGTTGCTGGCAGAGGATTTCCTTTACTACTGGCTGCATCGCTGGGATCATGAGATCCGGCTGTTCTGGGCAGTGCATGTCACGCACCATTCGTCGGAGCAGCTGAATTTTACTGTCGGATTCCGAAGCTCGGTCTTCCAGCCCCTGTATCGTTTCGTATATTTTATCCCCCTTGCGCTGCTGGGGTTCAAACCGCTGGATATCGTTTTTATGTATTCCGCCACGCAGATCTGGGGCATTTTTGTCCATACGGAGCTGATCGGGAAAATGGGATGGCTGGAGTATATATTGGTGACCCCCTCTCATCACCGGGTCCATCATGCTTCCAATCCGCGTTACCTGGACAAAAATATGGGCATGTTCCTGATCATCTGGGACCAGCTGTTTGGCACTTTTCAGCCCGAACTGGGACCGGAAGAGTACCAGCCTACGCGGTATGGACTGACCAAACCCATGGAAAAGACGGGTCCCGCTGATATTGTCTTCCACGAGTGGCAGGCCATCGGGAAGGATGTTGCGCGACAGGATATCGGATGGAAGGAGAAGTGGAACTATGTCTTCGGGCCTCCCGGCTGGAGTCACGACGGAAGCCGCCAGACCAGCGAACAAATGCGTGAAGCTGAAGCGCTTGAATCACTTGATTTTGCACCAGGCCCTCAATTTTAATTTCCTTTTAATATATTATAAATCCCTTTTCCGGCATTGTCTGGTATTTTTGCTCAGCAATTCATTCATGCCAACGCACGAATAGTTTAGCATTCAATTTTTAGGGTTTAGGGGTTTTTAAGAAAAATGGCCAGTCCCAATTTGTCAAAGTAGGGACGGCCATTTTTCATTTTAGGGACTGCCTCGTTTCATTTTTGACGTTTGAACCGGCCTCTCACCCGCGCCCAATGTCGCCGGGACGACCTTTTCCCCTTTTACTCCACACCCCATCCACAAGGCAGCCTTTTTGCACTATTTATCGGTACATACTCGTACCTTTGCACATCTTTTTAATCGGTCAACCTCTAATATGAATCTATTCGAACAACAGGCGAATGAATTTGCGGGCCGTCACATCGGTCCAAGTGAGAAAGAGACAGCGAACATGCTGAAAACCATTGGGGTAAAGTCTCTTGATGAACTCATCGACCGGACCATCCCGGCTTCGATACGTAGCAAAAAAAAGCTGAATATTTCCGGCCCTCTAAGCGAGCACCAGTACCTTACCTCACTGCGGCAGGTGGCGGCGCTGAATAAGGTATTCAAATCCTATATCGGGCAGGGCTATTATGACACCATCGTTCCAAGTGTCATCCTCCGCAACGTTTTTGAGAACCCGGGCTGGTATACACAGTATACTCCCTACCAGGCCGAGATCTCCCAGGGACGTCTCGAAAGCCTCCTGAACTTCCAGACCATGGTCTCCGACCTGACGGCGTTACCGTTGGCCAATGCCTCCCTTCTTGACGAGGGCACTGCAGCCGCAGAAGCCATGACGATGTTCTTCAACGCGAAGAACAGGGACCATGAGCATATTACCACGCCGAAATTCTTTGTCGATACGAACGTATTTGCACAAACCAAGGATCTTCTTTTAACACGCGCCCAGCCGATCGGTATCGAGCTGGTGACCGGGGACTTCCGGAAAGCCAGGCTTGACGAGTCTTATTTTGGAGCCATCGTACAGTATCCTGACAGCAATGGAGCCGTTCACGACTACAGGGCCTTTATCAACCAGGCTCATGAAGCCGGTGCCTATGTGGTCATGGCCACAGACCTGCTTTCTCTGACCCTGCTGACGCCGCCCGGTGAACTGGGAGCAGATGTTGCCGTCGGGTCAACACAAAGATTTGGTGTGCCGATGGGTTTTGGCGGGCCACATGCCGCCTTCTTTACCGCCAAGGATGATTTCAAACGTAGTATCCCCGGCCGGATCATCGGTGTAAGCATCGATGCCCAGGGGAACCGTGCGCTGCGCATGGCCCTGCAAACCCGCGAGCAGCATATCAAACGCGAGAAAGCTACTTCCAACATCTGTACCGCCCAGGCCCTGCTGGCGAATATGTCGGCCATGTATGCCGTCTATCATGGCCCCGAAGGTCTGACCCGCATCGCCAAAAGAGTCAGCCTGCTGACAAGGACCCTTGCATCCGAGCTCAAAGCGCTGGGCTTTGATAACAACAATGAAAATTACTTCGACACTGTCCAGCTGTCCGTCAAAGACGCAGCGGCGATAAGGTCGACAGCCGAAGCCCGGGGGATGAACTTCCATTATACCGGCAATACCATCAGCATTACGCTGGACGAAACGACCACCCAGGAAGATGTGATCAATATCCTATCGGTCTTTGGTCATGCTGCCAATACCGACCTGGTATCTGCCACCTTCGACATGGACGACAGGCTGGCAAATATTCCTTCTTCCATCACCAGGACCTCGGAATTCCTTACGCATCCCGTCTTCAATACCTATCATAGCGAGACAAAGATGATGCGCTACCTGAGAAGTCTTGAGGTAAAGGATCTGTCCCTGAATACGTCCATGATCTCATTGGGTTCCTGCACGATGAAGCTGAATGCGGCTACCGAGCTGATCCCCGTGAGCTGGCCCGAATTCGGAGGCCTGCATCCCTTTGCACCTGTAGATCAGTGGAAGGGCTATCGCCAGATCCTCACCGAGCTGGAGAACTGGCTGAGCGAGATCACCGGTTTTGCCGCCACTTCTCTTCAACCCAACAGCGGCGCCAATGGAGAGTATGCCGGTCTGATGACGATACGTGCTTATCATGCTGCCAACAATGGCGCACACCGCGACGTCATGCTTATCCCGATATCAGCCCATGGCACCAATCCTGCCAGCGCTGTCATGGCCGGAATGAAGGTCGTAGTAGTAAAGAGCGACGACGACGGTCATATCGACGTAACCGACCTCAAAGAAAAAGCGGTCCAGTACAAGGATCAGCTGGCCGGTCTGATGGTCACCTATCCTTCAACTCACGGTGTATTTGAAGAAAGCATTAAAGAGATCTGCCAGGTCATACATGACAATGGCGGTTTGGTCTATATGGATGGCGCCAACATGAATGCCCAGGTAGGTCTGACCAGTCCGGGTCTCATCGGAGCGGATGTCTGCCACCTGAACCTGCACAAGACCTTTGCTATTCCACATGGCGGCGGCGGCCCCGGCATGGGTCCGATCTGTGTCAACGAAAAGCTGAAGCCTTATCTGCCCGGCCATGTCCACTCTGCCGACATGGAGCTGAGGGCTGCCAGCAATGGCAAGGCCGCTTTCGGAACGCAGGGACATGCCGTATCGGCTGCTCCATTCGGATCGGCCAGCATCCTGCTGATCAGCTATGCCTATATCAAGCTGCTGGGAGCTGAAGGCGTCACCAACGCTACCCGTTATGCTATCCTCAACGCCAACTATATGAAGGCCCGGCTGGAAAAGAACTATAAGATCCTTTACAGCGGCTCCAATGGCACCTGCGCCCATGAGTTCATCGTCGATCTGCGCCCCTTTAAGGCCAGCGCCGGCATTGAAGCAGAAGACGTGGCCAAACGCCTGATGGATTACGGCTTCCACGCCCCTACCCTTAGCTTCCCCGTTCCCGGTACGATCATGATCGAGCCGACAGAAAGCGAAGACAAGGCCGAGCTGGATCGTTTCTGTGATGCATTGCTCAGCATCTACCAGGAGATCCGGGCGATAGAGGAAGGTAAGGCTGACAAGAATGATAATGCGCTAAAGAATGCGCCACATACCCAGCACGTCATTTGTGCTGACGAATGGAAACATGCTTATTCCCGCAACCAGGCGGCATTCCCGCTGCCCTTTGTAAAGAATAGCAAGTTCTGGCCCAGCATAGCCCGTGTGAACAATACATTTGGCGACAGAAACCTGATCTGTACCTGTGAGCCGGTAAGCTCCTATGCAGAAGAGGTCGTTGCAAACTGATCCGGATTCTTTGACCGATAGAAAGCCCCGCAGATGCGGGGCTTTTTTTTGATCGGCAGTGGCTGTTAACCAGCTGTTAAGTCAGCTTATTCACCGATTTTATCCTTTCGTTTCGACGGGCAGGAAGTAAATTGGCACTTAAAATTCCCTTTGATGCAAACTCCTCTTCTCTCTTCCAAATGGTTGCTGCCGGCGATGGTTTCGGGATTTCTCTTTGTCAGCTGCAGTCATAAGCTGGCACCCGAAGGACACTACCAGTCAACCCCTGTAATAGCCGATGGGAAAACAGATGACTGGCAGATCCCGCTGCGTTTCAGCAATAGCAGGTATACGTTCCAGTATAATGTCACCAATGACGACAAGAATCTTTATATCTGTGTGTCCTCGCGTGAAACAGCGACGCAGCTGCGGATCCTGCGATCGGGTATGACCATCTGGTTTGACCCGAAAGGCGAAAAGAATAAAACCGTAGGGCTTTATTTTCCTCTCCGCAGAGAGCCCGAGCCGGAGCGGTACCGTAGCAGTGGCAGCGATGTCAATACCCGCGAAGCGGAGCTGCTGCTGCAATCCAACTACTATAATACAACGGGTTTTCCGGGGATAGAGAACGGCCAGTTTGGTGTGACAGATACAAAGGGACCTGTTCAGCTGGCGATAAAACATGATGACCAGGATACAGTACTTGTATATGAGCTCATGATCCCGATTCAAAACGTATTAGGCCCCAATTGGAAGGCCAAAGCAGCCAAAAAGAATTTCAGCGTGGGCATCGTACTGAATTCTACTCCCGGCATGAGAGCCGGCGGCGGACGTCCCGGTGGTATGCATAATATGAGCGGCGGTATGGGTGGTATGCGGGTTGGCCTGGGAGGAGGAGGTCACCGGTATGGCGGTGGTGGAGGAGGGGGCAGCCAGGGACAGAAAGAAGACGCGGACTGGTATGTTTTCCGATTGGCTTTAAAATAAAAAAAGCCCCGGGTAATCCGGGGCCTTTTTTTATTATATCGTATTAATTGATCACTATACGGGTTATGAAAGCATGATTCTGCTGATCGACAACCCGGATCACATAGGTTCCCGGTGCAAGGGATGAGCTTAGACCTATGGATTCATTGTATTGCTGCGCATTGGCGACCTGGATATTCCTGGTGAACACGATCTGACCGGAAGAGTTGATGAGATTCATCGCGTAACGGCCCTGCGTCATATTCTTAAACAGGAGCTGGAAGCTGCCATGTGCAGGATTGGGATAGGTAGCCAGCACCTGCTGGTTGGTATTCCCGAAGCTGACGACAACGATCTTGCTATAGGTAGAGGAGCCATCCATGTCCACCATTTTCAACCGGTAGTAGTTGTTGCCGGTCAGAGGTGAGGCATCGGTAAATGAATAGTTCGTCTGCAGCGTGCTGTTGTGAGCGGAAGAGACTTTGCCGATGGCGGTGAAGTTCTGGTTGTCGGCGCTGCGTTCGACCTGGAAGTAGTCGCTATTCTGCTCCTGTGCCGTAGACCAGTTGAGCAGGACGTCGCTGCCTTCGGCCTGTCCCGTAAAGCTAAGCAGGTTGACAGGAAGGATGACGATGCCGGAGAAAAGATAGGCATTCCCGCCGTTGGTGGTATTGTTGATGGTACCACCGGATTCGATAAGACCCGATCCGCTACCTGTTCCGACAGAAAGCGCAGCCCCGCCCGGCAGGGTCAGATCGAATTGCAGACTGAGGACGGCGTTGGGTGCGCCGATCAGGTAATCAGGAACTCCATCGTTGTTGACATCTCCGGCAGCATGCAGAGAAGAGCCGATGAGCGGGGCTTCCGGCGCCGTCTGTAATGTCCAGTATGCCACGGCCCCATTGGCAATAGTACCGGATGGGTTACTCGCAAAAAGATAGGCCTGACCAGATACCGTGGTATTATACACGGCAGGGAGCTCTGCGAGAGAGGTCGCCAATGTGGTGATCAGAGGCTGGTTGCCGGGCTCGCCTACGAGCACTTCGCTGCGGCCATCACCGGTGACATCCCCGATCATCGCCACACTAAAACCAAACAGCAGGTTACCTGAGATCAGACCCAGACGGGGGCTGGTCAGTGTAGTGAATCCGGAGGTCTGAATACCGACACCTGCCCCCGGGCCGCTGTAAAAAATATATGCTTTACCGGCGGCAAGCGGTGAGCCCAGCGCCAGACTCATAGAAAGGGGCTCGCCAACAATAACATCTGATTTGGTATCACCGTTGACATCTGCGCCTCCACTTACGGAATAGCCAAACAGCGACTGGACGATGGATGGCCCCGGAGTTAAAGTAGTGGCAACGGTAGTATTGATACCGGAAGCACTCCCCGTATAGATAAGGACTTTGCCGGCCAGCGACAGGGACCCAACCCCAGGAGCTCCGATGATAATATCACCAAATCCGTCTCCATTGACATCACCCGCCGAGCTGAGACTAAATCCAAAAGCATTTTTTGCAATGGAAGGATCACCAATCAATATAGTGGGGGTTGTATTCAGACCGGAACCCGTACCATAGTAAACGTCTGTCCTTCCTTCCAGCGCAAGGAAGGTGAGATCAGGATAAAAGGGACAGCCGACCAGGATGCTTCCAATATTCCCCCCCTTGATATTACCGCCATTGCTGACAGAAAATCCGTACAGCGGGCTGAGAAAGGTACCAGCGTTTAAGAATGAGCTGTTAAAATCCGCCTGGGCCAGGGTAAGGGTATTGGTGGGTGTAGTAGCAACGGTAGTGACATCCCCTGTTGTAAAGGTCGAGCCGGCGTAGACATAGACCTTTCCGATGGGATAGAGTGTAGGGACCAATAATATATTGTTTAACAGGACCTGGTCGCCAGGCGCCCCGATGACAACGCCGGAATTATTGGCGTCGATCTTCCCGGTAGTGCTGACGCTAAAGCCAAAGAGTGCGCCCAGGGCCAGCGTGCCCGGCTGAAGAACTTTGGAAGCCACGGTAGAAGGCATAACAGCATTCTGACCGTAATAAACAAAGGCCGCGCCTACTGCTCCCGTGCCGAAATTGACCGTAGCTGTCGCAAGATCGGTGCCGGTAATAGTGATAGAAGCTATTTTTGTATAGGTCGGAGCTCCGATGATAAGATCCGCAATACCATCATTGTTGACATCACCTGCTCCACTGACCGAGTAGCCATATACCATAGGAGCAGCAACACTAACGGTAACGCCCATGCCACCGCCTATGCCATTCCAGGAAGGAGTATGATTCAAAGGATCTACGGTCAATGGATATGCCGCCCCCCGGTCATCTACAGACAGTATAAGACGGTTGCCATCGAGGCTCATGTGAGCCGGCAGCAGTCTTTTATTCCTGTCCCATACTTTCAGCTGATCATAAACCAGCCTGATCGTCTTTTTGTCGTCGTTGCTGCATAACAAAAGCTGATCCTTATCGCCAATGCCCGCCTGCAGGTCGCCTCCCAATGCCATTTCGATTTGCAGCCCACCCCTGCCTGCGGGTCTTTTATGAAGAATGAACCTTTGTTCCATTCCTTCATTGCCATTGTCGTAAGTAAGTGCATAATCTCCATAATCAAAAGACAGAGAGCGGTCCCCGGTAAGACCAGACTTCTGCAGGTGCCTGGTGCTGAGATTGCCTTTCCGGCCAATGCCGGCGACAAGCAGCTGTACTCTCCAGGTATCTTTCAAAGATCCATCCTCATTGAAGTTCTTTACCGCATACCCACGGTCTGTAAATACATAGCTGAGATGCTGAGCGTGATTGACGGCGCCATAGACGCCAGGCTGATCAAATGTTCGGATATTGTATTCTCTCTCGGAGATGGTAGCAACGGCCTTCCCGTACCAGTCTTTGGTAACGGAGCTGGGAAGTACGGGAGTAGTGGCAGCCCGGTCTGCAAATACCGTAGTGACAGCCTTGCTGTCCATTGGCATGTTCTGTCCCCAGGTACGGTTCAATAAGCAGCAAATGATTAAAAATGTGGAGGTGGTAAGCGTAGAAATTTTTCTCATAAGTTTTACCCTCATGATGAGTTTTTTAGATTTAAGGAATAGGATGCCAGCTAAACCAATGTCATGTTTTGATTTAGATAAGCAGGGGCCAGCCTGCAACGCGTCGACGAGTTAATTACTAATCAATGGAAAGAGAAGTTGCGAAGGGAGTTTTAAGAGACAACGATAAAAATCTCTCACTTTATGATGAAAGATACAGGATCAAGAGGCGATTCAATAGGAATGGAGATATGTAAACCAGGAAAAATAATCTTAGTAAAGGTACTGTAGTCCCTGACTAAATAAATCCCTTAAAAAATTCAAAATAAGTGCAATAATACCTCTATGCGGTCAGTATGATTTGTTGTCCGTAAAATTCCGTAAGTTAGTGTGCCCTTAGAAAACTTATAGCGAATCACATTCAAATAACCCCGTGATTACCTATGCATAGTTTTATTTTAAGGGACGACAGTTTTGAATCCGGTCTATATTCTCTCTCCAGACAGTTCCCTGCGCCTGTTGTCAATAACATGATACAAGTTCCTGCCCATCTGGGAACCGGTTTTATCAGGGGCGTATCGCTTGAAGATGGTCTTTTTCTACGTTATACACAGGTCTGTTATAATGAAGATACCGGGATCATACGATTATCCTCTAGTCAGGCGGAAGGTGAGTCTATCTTTTCGCTATGTTATCTGCTGACCCCGGGTTCGCTCAAGCTGGTCAGGTCTTCAACGCAGTCTGTCCTTCCCTGTATGACACCGGGAAATATTTTTCTTACCTCCAACAACAGGCGGCTGTCGGTACAGATCCCCGAGGGAGTGATGTCCCGGACCATTGAAGTTCTATTTACCCGGGACTGGCTTTCGACGCATCTGACGGGAATGGAAGATAAGATCCAGGTCATGGAAAGTTCGCTGATAACGGTAGAGCCTTCTTCCATTCTGACCGAGCGGACACTGTCCGCTGATGAAGCTCTGCTGGGTGATCTCGAACCCGAGCTTCGTCAGCCGAAGATAAACCTGCTGACCATAAGAGCCCGGGTATTACTCTTATTGTCGAATATCATTGGCCGCTGGCCCAGGCAGATAGGGGCAAGACCCCCGGCCCGAAAGACCTGGCATGTAAAGACCATCCAGCTGGTCGAACAGCGGCTGGTTCAGAGCCTGGAAGACATGCTCCCCTCCCAGAAACAGCTGGCAAGAGAGTTCGCGCTTAGCGAGTCCACCCTTAAAAGACATTTTAAGGCGGTGTACGGAAAGACCATGTACGACTATTATCTGGAAAAAAAGATGGAGCTGGCCAAATGGCTTTTACAGGAGAGAAAGATCAGCGTATCGGAGACAGCCTACCGCTTAGGCTATGAAAAGGTCAGCGCGTTTATCTGTATGTTTAAAAAATACCACAAGGTCTTACCCGGCTCGTTCAAATAAAAGAAGGAGCCCCTTTCGGGGCCCCTCTTTTCAATTTAAATCAATATGAAGCTGGTAAAACGTTGATTTTAAAATTATTAGACGTTCCCGTCAAAAAGATAGTATAGACATTTCCCCCAATCAGATTTGTGGCAGTTGTGGAAGCGATCACAGTATCTGCATAGTGATTCCATACTTCAAAATTGTAGGAATTGGGGGCCGTGGAAACAAAGGTGTTGTAGGCGGTAATAGTGGCGTTATCCCCTGTTGTACGCTGGGCGTACGTAGGTGGCACTCCGGAACCCTTGCCATTGATGTAAAAATCTACATTATGCGCATCCGGGCTGAGGTTGAAGAAACGATAATTGGCATTACCAGTAGAAATGCTGGTAAAATCATCGTGGATCAGCATGGATTGTATAGCCCTGGTGGTGTCATTATACATGATAAGCGTATAAAAATTCAGCGTATCCAATACCTGTTGACCCGGGATAGATGTCAGGCTGTCGCCGCTGCCATTCTTCTTAAACGTTATCGAATAGGTACCGGGTTGTAAGGCGCCATATTTGGTAGAATAGGCTCCTGCTATGATGCCGCCTGTCCCGGTTGCCAGCTGGCTGTTCAGATAAATGTCGGTGGTCGGTCCATATGGCGCCTGGTTCATTACAGTAACATAGGTAACGGGACTGGTAGTGTAGGTAGATCCGGTCTTGGCACAACCAACCCATCCTGTTGCTAAAATAACAATAAACGTGGCTCCCCAAAAAAATTGCTTCTTGCTGTTTCTCATGATTATCTTCTTTTTTTAAGCATTGTAACCCACAACAATGGGTTTCATCTCCCTGACAACACTTACGGCCTTTTCGTTGCGCGGGTTGCCGGCTTCAGATGGCAGCAAAAAAAATTCGCCTGCCGGCCGGGTGTACCAGGCGGCAGGCGAAAAAGGAAAGAACGGTTATTTTACGGTTACGGTGATGGTCGCCGCCAGCTGGCTACCGTAGGAGCGGTGGATCCCATCGGCAAACTGAAGGGTAAGCACGTGTTTCCCGGGAGTCAGAGGAACTTCTGCGGAAGACTGTGCCTTGCCAAAATGCAGGTGTGTAGCGTCCTTGGGTACTACGGTACCCGCAGGGATCGAATCCCCTGCATCGATCAGCAGGTGATGGTGTCCTGTGCCCGCTACGATAGCGCCCGCCGTATCGAGTTTCAGACCATCGACGCCCATTTCCACCTTGAGGGGTGATTTAACGGTCTCGCCGTCTTTCAGGTTCTTAAAGAAAACCTTTGCGCCGGCCGGAACAGGGGGCACAGGGGTCATCGCCTGGGAAGAGTCTGGTTTTGACATTACCATAGAATCTTTGGCCGGAGCGGCTGCAGTCGTGTCGGTCGAAGCGGCCTTGTCACCTGCATTGTTGCAGGATGCCATCGCTACCAGCAGAGCAGCAGGAAGAAAATGAAGCTTGCGCATGTGTAAGTAATTTATTTTGACACTAAAAGTAGGTAATGAAGAGGAGACCTACAAAAAACCCCGCCGGCAGAGCTGCAGACGGGGTAATCAATTCACTGCAAGATTGGACGTTTCTTACAGCAGAGCCCTAAACAGGACGGACATTGGACGTCGGCTTTCAGTAGTATTGGATAATCAGTTTGGCTGTTTCAGGGATACGGATTAAATTCATTCATTCACTGAGGCAAAGTTCCGTCAGTACGGGAAGAATTCAAATTTTTCGCATGCTCAATCCGTTTGTTTTTGTGGTTATCTTACCCCCTTCTAATTGTAAATACTTAGGCTTCAGTAGATACCGAAATTGAGTTCCGTAAGATTACTGGGAAATTTCAAGTAAGCTTACAGCCTTCCTGCGTAAATTCCGCAGAAGGGGGACGAACAGGCTCATTATTCATTATATTGCAGGGAATCTCTTGTCATACTAAATTATTATTCCCTCATGCGTTGTACATTTTTAACCGCTTTCCTGCTCCTGTCCCTGGCAGGTTTTTCCCAACAGTATTATCTTTTTGTAGGCACTTATACGGAAGGTTCTTTTAAGACCGGACAGAGCAAGGGCATTTATGTGTACAAATTTGACGGCGCGACCGGTGACCTGAAGCCGGTAAGCACGATCGCTACGGATAATCCTTCTTATCTGGCCGTGGCGTCAGGGGGTAAATTCCTGTATGCCGTCAATGAGACCGAAGGAGCAAAACCAGGCGCTGTCAGCGCATTCTCTTTTGATAAAAAGACAGGCGGGCTAAAATTCATCAACAAGCAGCAAAGTGGCGGAGGCAGCCCCTGTTATATTTCCGTCGATGCCCATCGCAAATGGGCGCTGGTAGCCAATTATAGTGGCGGCAGTTTTTCCGCTTTACCTATTGGCAGCGACGGCACGCTTGGCGCGGCTACCCAAACTATCCAGCATACCGGCAGTGGCGCCAACAAAGCCCGCCAGGAAAAAGCGCACGTTCACTCTACGATACTTTCTCCCGATGAAAAATACCTGCTGGTCTGCGACCTTGGGCTTGACAAGATCTCTGTCGAGCAGTTCAATTACCAGGCGGCACAAAAGCCGTTGACGCCTGCCGCAGACTCAAGCGTATCTGTCGACGCAGGCGCCGGCCCCCGGCACACTTGCTTTTATCCAGGCAAACCCTATGTTTATCTTATCTCTGAGCTGACGGGTTCTGTATATGCATATCATTATGCAAATGGTAAGCTGAAGCCGATCCAGAAATTATCTTCGCTTCCTGCCGGTTATACTGGCAGGATGATCGGCAGCGCAGACATTCATATCACCCCCAACGGAAAGTTCTTATATGCCTCGAACAGGGACGACGCCAATAATCTCGCTATCTATTCCGTGGACCCTGCGACGGGCAAGCTGACATCGAAAGGATTTCAGTCGACGCTGGGAAAAACACCCCGCAATTTTATGATCGATCCGACGGGTCATTGGCTGCTTGCCGCCAATCAGAACGGTGGCAATGTGGTAGTGTTCAGGATCGACCCGCAAACGGGTTTGTTGACGGACAGCGGCAAAAAGATCGAGCTGCCTGCTCCCGTTTGTCTGAAGATGACGCCGGTGGAATAGCTTTACATTCGGGCGCGGGGTGGCGCAAAGGCGGCTAGGCCCAGGCCTTTCTCAGGAAGCGCAGCCAGTTGCCGTGCAATACGTTTTCAATATCGTCGGCACTATATCCCCGCTTTTCGAGAAGCCCCTGCATTTTTTGGAGATCCGCAATGGTCTCCAGGTCGTAAGGACATTGTTCCTTACCAAAGGCTCCGTCGAGGTCTGTACCCAGCCCTACGTGAAAAGCATTCCCGGCTAATTGACAGATATGATCGAGATGGTCGATGACCTTTTCCAGGTTGCAGCGTGTGGCTTCAGGTGTTGAGGTTCCCCTTACCCATCCGGGCACCATCATCCAGGCGTCCAGCGCTCCGCCGATGACTGCGCCTTTGGCAATGAGCGCTTTGATCATATCATCGCTGAACTGGCGGTTGTGATCAACTAAAGCACGACAATTATTGTGGCTGGCCCATATGGGTCCTGTATACAATTCCATCGCATCCCAAAAGGCATCGTCGCACAAATGTGTTGCATCCAGGATAAATCCCAGCTTGTCCATCTCCTGCAACAGGCTTTTCCCATCCGCGCTAAGCTTGCCCGTACTATCCGTCCCGTTAGCATAACGTCCGGGGCCGTAATGGGCGGGGCCGATGGCCCGCAGTCCATAGGCATAGGCGCGATGCAGGTAGTCGGGCGTGACGATGGAGTCGGCGCCTTCCAGGCTGAGGATGTATCCGATGGGGCGGGTGTCGGGTGATGGGGCGGGTGATGCCCACAGTAACAAATGTTTTTCGAGAGATGGCAGGTCGCGGATCATCACCATTTCCCCGGCCTCTTCCATGGCCTTGTACCAGGCCAGCTGACCCTGGGTCTGTGCCCAGGCCTGCCAGGGGGAATGCCAGCCCGGCAGGGGATTCTCCGGCGCCACGTAACGGGCTATCTGGGTAGCCACGACCAGCCCGATGGCCCCACGACGCAATTCGGGTAAAGAGACCGTGCCTTTGGCCCGATCGGGTTTATCATTCAATCCTTTTTCACGGGCTCTCACAATGTCTACGGGCAGCCGCAGATCGCGGTTCCATTCCATCGCGTTCATGCTCAGGTCCAGGTGTGCATCTATGATCAACATAAAAAATATTTAATTACCGGATGATCCGGCCCGAAGAGCCGCTCCGGATGAATGCATCGACCTCCTGCCGGGAGATAAGTGCCCAGTCGCCGGTGATGCTTTGTTTGAGAGCGCCACAGGCTACCGCAAAATCGATGATCTGCTGTGGCGGCAGGTCCCGCATCAATCCATATAACATCCCGCCGGTGAAGGCATCGCCGCTCCCGATCTGGTCTGTCACAAAGGGCAGCTCCTGATAGGGCGAAAAATAATACGCTCCTTTATAGAACAGGGCGCCCGAATAGATATGCTGGATCCCGCGGGTGGTCCGGAAGCTCATAGCCAGCACTTCCAGCCCGGGTATCCTTTCCAGAAGGGCCGCGCTGCACTGTTGAAAACGATCTTCAAAGCTGGCTGACCGATCTGTCTCTATCCCGTAGTAGACGGCAGCCGAATCCAGGTCTGCTACGGCTACCTGGCTGTATTGCAGGAGGTCCGGCATGATGGCGCCGGGAGCCTTCCCGTATTTCCACAGCGTAGTACGATAGTTAAAATCAGCAGAGATCCGCATCCCCTTTTGACGGGCTGCGGCAAGCCCCTCTGCCGTTGCATCCGCAGCGCCCTGGGAGACCGCCGCAGCCACACCCGACCAATGAAAGGTTGCTCCTGCAGGCAAGGAATTCTGCCAGTCTATGATACCGGGTTGTATGGTCGCATAAGCCGACCCATCCCGGTCATAGATGACACGCGTAGGTCGGATGCCATTGCCCGGTTCGGTAAAATAAACCCCCAGCTTTTCTCCGCCAAAGACAATGTTCTCCGTGCCTACACCCTGGCCCCTGAGCTGATCGATGCCCGCCCGGGCGATGTCATTCTCCGGCACCCTTGTGATATAATCAACGGGGATGCCCAGTCTGGAGAGCAGCACGCAGACATTAGCTTCTGCTCCGGCATAATATACTTCGTACGCATTGGTTTGAACAATACGACGTCCTTCGCGGCAATGCAATCGGAGCATCAGCTCACCGAATGCTACCAGTTCAGTTTTCTTTTCTTTTGCAGTAGGAGCCATTGGTCGCAGGTGGTTTTTTCCCTACTTCAAACCTACATTAAAAATGTCTCGCAGACAAGTGTTTGTCACTCACTTTAGGAGAAACACGGCTTCTATCTCCACCGGGATATTATCCGGCAGCGAGCCAAATCCAACCGCACTGCGCACTCCCACCCCATTATCCTTTCCCCAGACTTCTGCGAAGAGCTCGCTACACCCGTTGATGACGTACGGATGACGTTCGAACTCCGGTGTGCAATTGACCATCCCCAGCACCTTTATCACCCGCTTGATCTTATCGAGACTTCCGATATGTTTGATTATGGTCGCCAGCATAGTGAGACCAACCTGTCGCGCGGCCAGCTTGCCCTGTTCCATATCCATGTCCCTGCCGATGCGACCTATGATGAGACTCCGGTCATGCTGTACGGGTCCATGTCCGGATAAGTAGAGATAGTTGCCTTCAATGAGGTAAGGTTTGTACACACCGACGGGATCAGGCGCCGGCGGCAGGCTTAGTCCCATGATGCTCAATTTTTCTTCTGCGGTTTTGTGTTCCATATATTCTGAATTGTTCGAGTGTTTTCCCCGGGAAAAAGTAAAAGGCTTTTAGCCTTTTACTTCGTGTCCCACCATATACGTGTCATGAGATCATCCGTACCCTGACGGGCTACGGCGGCCTTATAGTTAACCGTATTTACGTTCTGTTCCGAGATCGGGTAGATACATCTTCTGAAGATCTGTCCACCGGTAGCATTGGTCGGATAGTTGTTAGGGACCAGGGCAGGATAACCGGTACGACGATAGTTGTTATACACTTCCTGTGATTCGGGGAAATTGCTAACCCAGAACTGTGTGTAGATCTGTCCCATCTGCTGGTCAAAAGTGCCGGCCGAATTGTAAGGATTAGTTGCGAGGTAGGCATTGACCTGCGCTGTGCTGATGGCGCCTGCAGTGCCGGCAATGATGGCCCATTGACGCATGGCAGCCTGAACGCCGGTGGTATACAGGCTGGCGGCGGTTGCGCCACTATACCATCCTCTCAGCGCAGCCTCTGCCAGCAGGAAGTTGGATTCGGCAACCGTAAAGAGCATTCTTGGAGCGTTCAGCAACAGGACCGTCTTTGGATTGGGCTCCGAGTAGGTGACAAAATTAGCCGGCACCTGGTTGGCCAGATTTTGTGGCATTCCTTTTTGTGTCGCAGATGTCGTGTCGGGTACACCGTTGACCCATACTACAGAGATGACAGGCAGACGAGGGTCTTTGGTAGTCTGGAGATAATTGATCCAGCTATCCGCATATTTGCCGCCTTCCGTATTGGTCTTTCCGTTCTGTGCGATGTAGTCGGCGTTCCACATATCCAGGAGCAGGGGGTTCTTATTGATGTCCTGGCCACCGGTGATGTAAGACATTTTGGCGATGTCGGCATCCGCAGTGATGACTCCGCCGGCGATGGCCTTTGTCACCCAGGTCTGGGCGGAAGTCGCATCTACTTTAGTCATCCGCATGCCCAGACGAAGCATGAGGGAATAGGCGAACTTTTTCCATTGTGTGGGATTGCCTCCGTAAATAAGGTCTGAAGCGCCATAAGTAACCGTCTTGCTGGGATCGAGACTCGAGGCGGCCGCATCCAGTTCCGAAAGCATATTGGCATAGACATTTTTTTGCGGGTCATATACGGGCTTGTAATTGGAAGAGTCATATCCAAGGTCCGCCTGTGAATACGGGATATCTCCATAGAGGTCGGTAATCTTGCTGAAACAGTAGACGCGCCAGATCCTGGCTTCGGCCAGCTCGTTGATCCGGGATGCATTCCCCGTCACCGCCTTTATCACGATATGCAGCTCGTTGAGCTCGTCCGGATAGGCAGCGCTGAAAGCAGCGGATGAAGCATTGATCTGGCTGGTGATGTATTTTGATCCAAAACCGGCCACGTCATTATAGCTGGTGGTATATTGCATGGTGCCCATTAGAAAATTGGAGCCGCTGGAACCATAGTGCCCGTTGTATCCGGCGCCTTCATATTGAGCCAGCGAAAATATGTATTCAGGGGTGGGGCTGGTGACCGCATCCGGATTTAGATTGAGACTTTTGTATCCTTTATCACAGGAGGACAGGGACAGGAGAACCAGCGCTGCCGACAAAATCCCCGTGTTCTTTCTTATATATTTTGACATAGCATTTTTGTGTTTAGCGTATTAAAATTTAATGGACAGGTTCAACCCGTATGATCTTGTCCTTGGCAATCCGATGGACTCAAAACCCTGTGCATTGCTGTTGGTAAAGCTTTGTTCGGGGTCAAAGTCGGGTGTCTTTTTGTACAGGATGAACAGGTTGCGGGCCACAAATGAGATGTTGGCCGACTGGATCTTGACCGTTTTGATACCGCTGACAGGAAGGCTATATGAGAAAATGACCTGGCGAAGCTTGATAAAGCTGCCGTCGTGCAGGAACAGTTCGGAGTAGGATTTGTTGTTGTCATAATAGTTCCGCAGTACGCCGCCTGTCTGAGTGATAACGGTGTCATAAGGAGCACCGGACTGATCGACTCCTTTCAGCTCAAGACCATTGGCTCTGCCTGGCACGGTGGATTTCAGCTTACCCATACGCGTTGCATATACTTCGAAAAGAGAGAAGATCTTATTCCCGAACTTGCCATCCAGCAGGATGTTGAGCGAGAATTTCTTATACCGGAACTCATTGGTCAGACCCATCGTATAGGGAGCAACGCTGTTACCCAGCTTCTGGTCAGCCGTGGTAGCAACAGGAACGTGAGAGCTTCTGTTATAGACGATCTGCCCGCTTTTGGGATCACGTTTCATCAGGGTGCCGACGATAGTACCAAAAGGCTGACCTACTATATGATCAAGGAAGGCCCAGTTGTTGACAGTAGTCGCAATCTGGATAGAAGGAAGACCGGGATAAAGGGCCACTACTTTATTGGAATTATAGCCCAGGTTATAGCTGACGTTCCATCCAAAGTTTTTGGATTGAATGGGTTTGCCGGTCAATAAAACTTCCACACCGCGATTCCTCAATTCGCCGATGTTGAGCAGTACGCCGGTATAACCTGCAGTACCGGAGATACCTGCCTTCACGATGTCATTGGTCGTCTGGCGATTGTAATAGGTAAGATCAAGACCGATGCGGTTTTTCAACAGCTGGATCTCAGCCCCGGCCTCATAAGTAGTAGACGTATATGGTTTCAGGTTGGGATTGGAGATCACATTATCACCGGAGCTGGGATCGGTGGTCACACCTTGTAAGGTTGGACCTGAGCTTGGTACAGAGCTATAGGTAAGATTGATCTGGTAAGGGTCCGGTGCTCCGCCGCCGACCTGCGCCCAGGAAGTCCTGAGTTTTACATAACTAAAGACCTGGGGAAGGCTGACCGCGTCGGACAGGATAAAGCTTCCACCTACGCTGGGGTAGAAGATATGATCATGCTGCGGGCTCAGGGTGGAGAACCAGTCCTGGCGGCCGCTGGCGGTAAGGAATAAGATGTTCTTCCAATCCAGATCGATGGAACCGAATACAGAAGTGGTTGCGATACGGGGTCGGTAAGGTACGGTGGACAGGGACTGTAGATTGGAGATGCTGTAAAAATACGGAGTGTTGAAATTCGCCCCGGTAAGAGTAAGCCTGTTCTCCTGGTTTCGCCGATCGTTGAATCCTGCCAGCGCAGAAAGGTTGAAGTCTTTTGTTAGTGCGGTTTTGTATGAACCGGTGATAAGACTGTTGTTCTCGAAGAGATTGGTCTTTATACCGGAATATAATCCCAGCGGCGTGTAGAGAGCACCCGTTGGCAGGATATTGTAATAGTCATAATTGTATTGATCCCGGCTGATCGTCGCTTTGAAGACCAGGTCTTTGATCAGCTCGTAAGAGATAGATGCCTGACCGATAAACCGGTTCTTGACGTCATTCTCCTGGAACTTATTGATCACGAAGTAACCATTGGAGGCGATGGCGGCATCGTTCCAGATCTGTTCGTTCCCATTGGAATCATACCCGGGTTTGAGCCAGCGTACATCGGCTGTATTGGCGATCTCCAGGGGTGTCCAGTTCGGGTTACCCAGCGCATCCCCGGCGCCGGTACGGTTGTGACCGGTCTCGAGGTTATATTGAGCAAGCGCTTCGATGGATATTTTATCGCTCAGCTTGCTGTTGAGGGCAACGTTGAGTGTCTTACGATCGTAGGTCGTCTTGGGCAGGATGCCTTTACTGCTAAGGTCGGCGGCTGAAAAACGGTAGGTCGTCTTTTCATTGCCACCGGCAAAGGCAATGCTATTGGTGTACGTCTGACCTGTCTGATAAAAATTCCTGATGTTATCTTTCTTAGCCGTATAGGGATGGTGCTGACCGTCAACCGCCACATAATTCGTATTGCCATCGATGGGGGCACCCCAGGATTTTCTGCCGGAGGCCTGTGCGCTGATCAGGTCGGTCGACTCGACGCCATCCAGGCCCTGCCCGTATTGATACTGGAACTGGGGAGTAACGGCTACATTATCAAAGGTTGCCGTAGAATTGTATTCGACGCCGATGCCTTTTTGTGCCCTACCCTTCTTGGTGGTGATGAGAATAACCCCGTTTGCGGCGCGGGAACCATAGAGCGCAGCGGCGGTGCCTCCTTTTAATACGCTGATGGATTCGATATCATCCGGGTTGATGCCTGCGATACCATCGCCCCTGTCGACGTTGGTGGTGGTTCCGTTGACCGTAGGTGCGCCACCTGGTACGGAATTATCGATCGGCATACCATTGACCACATAAAGCGGTTGGTTATCTCCGTTAAGAGAGCCATTCCCGCGAATGGTGACCCGGCTGCTCCCACCAGGACCGGTAGAAAGACCGGCAGCGTTGACACCTGCAACCTTTCCGGAAAGGGCGTTGGCAACGTTGTTCTCACGGGCTGTGGTGAATTCCGAACCCTTTACCTCAGTGACCGAGTAACCAAGGGATTTCTTCGAGCGATTGATACCCAGTGCTGTCACGACCACTTCATTAAGACCCCGTGTATTGTCCATGGCAACTGCCAGATCGGACTCGCCGGCCTGGGCAGTAAGATGTTTCGTCTCGAAGCCTACAAAGCTGAATTCCAGATCTACTTTGGTGCCACTCAGAGCAGAGGGGAGAGTAAGATCAAATGCGCCACTGCCATCTGTAGTGGTGGCGATCCTTTTGTTGCTGGTCACGGCGACAGTTACGCCAGCCAGCGGAGCCCCGTCAGGGCCTTTTACGAGCCCCTTCAGGTGAGGCTGACCGGAGCCCGGTTGGGCTTTACCGACAGAAAAGGTAAGGAGACAGCAGATCAGGAGGCTGCCCCAAACAGTTAGAGGGAATTTTGTCATGAGCGGTTGATTTAGTTTTGGTGAACCGGGATGCAGTTTTTGCAAAATCCTACCCGAATGTATTCTAAAAATTTGTAAATGCGAAAATAATCTGCAAATTATTTGCATCACCTGATACAATTTCGTCCCATAATGTCATGGAAAGTACATCTGGGCGCAAAAATTGCAAAAAATGCAAATTTCCTAAAAACGGTCGCGCCAGATATCCTATCTTTATAAATCGGGTAATTATTATTTGCAACCAAGCTCACAGTGAATGACTAAACTTAAAGCCAACGGTATCCCTGTCGCTTTGCCCAAGAAGGAGCGAAAAAACCTGATCCTTAAACAGGTCAGTATTCATACCCGTCTCATGTATAATGATCTGGTCAATCTGATCGATGTTTCTGAAGATACCATCAGACGGGATGTAAATGAGCTGGCTGAGGAAGGACAGCTTATCCGGATCAAGGGCGGGGCCATGTCAGCCGCCTATCATATCGGGCATGACGCACAGACCTATGCACAATCCAACAAACATATAATAGCCGACAAGACGCTGACACTGCTAAGAGAAGATATCATTGTCCTGATCGGTGGAGGAACAACGGCAAGGGAATTTATCAAAAAGATCCCGAATACCCTTCGGGCAACATTTATTACGGTGAATGTACTGACAGCTGTGGAACTGTTGGACAAACCCATGATCAAGACCATTATGATAGGAGGACAGATCTCTGCTTACAGCCAGATGACCGTCAGCGGAGAGGTCTTCGAATATCTTGCCGGTATAAAAGCCGATCTCTGTATCCTGGGGACAAATGCCATCGACTCCGGCAATGGACTGACAGATTCGGACTGGGAAACGATCCAGGTCAAGAAGGCCATGATCAAGGCAGCAGAAAAGGTGGCAGTGATCGCCATTTCCGAGAAGCTGAACTCCAATATGCAAATGAAGATCGCCGACATGGAAGAGATCGATTATCTCATCACAGAACTCTCGCCGGACAGCCCGGACCTACAGGCGTACCGGTCGAAGAATCTAACGATTTTATGAAGAAAAGCACTTGTCTTCTCCCCATTCTGTTTCTTTTTTGCCTGAAGAGTTTTTCGCAGTTATCCGTAAACAAGCTACAAACGGAAAATCTTCCCGCTCCGCTAACGGTGGAAAGTAAGTTGCCCCGTCTGAGCTGGCAGCTGGTAAGTCGTGACCGTGGTGTCTTACAGACAGCCTATGAGATAAAGGTCAGCGACCGGCCCGATGGCGGGGGCTCTGTCTGGAGCTCAGGGAAGCTGCTTTCGGATCAATCTCTCCAGGTAGTGTACGGCGGTACGGAACTGCAGTCGGGAAAAAAATATTACTGGAAGGTCCGGGTCTGGGATAATAAAGACAGAGTTTCTCCCTGGAGCGAAACTGCCTGGTGGCAGATGGGTCTGCTAAATCCGGGAGACTGGAAAGCCCAGTGGATCAGACCGGGCATGGGAGAAGACAGCCTGCGCTGTCCGCTGCTCCGGACAACTTTTATCGCGGAGAAGGGGATCGTTTCTGCTACTGCCTGGTTTACCGCGCACGGACTTTATGAAGCGCAGCTCAACGGCCAGCGGATCGGTGACGCCTGTCTGACTCCCGGCTGGACCTCCTATAACAAACGACTCCAATACCAGGGCTATGATGTAACCCATCTGATCCGCCCCGGTAAAAATGCCATCGGAGCCATGCTGGGAAGCGGCTGGTACCGGGGATATATAGGCTTTAGCGGACAGCACAATTATTATGGAAAGGACCTGGCCCTGCTGGCACAGCTGGTCATAAGATATAAGGACGGTCATGTACAGACGATCTTCTCCGGACCGGACTGGCAGTCGGCGTATGGTGAGGTGCTGCGATCGGAGCTCTATCATGGGGAAACCATCGATCACCGGCAGGAAAAGCGCAACTGGTCTGAACCATCGTATGAAGCAACCGGCTGGTCGGGTGCACAAACCGTCAATATCACTAAAGAGACACTGGTTGCCACGATCAGCGAACCGGTGAAAAAACAGGAGCGCTTTCATGTAAAAAAAGTGCTGACCACGCCCAAAGGCGAGATCGTCATCGATTTCGGACAGAACCTGACCGGCTGGGTCAGCGTAAAGATAAAAGGGAAGTCAGGCGACAGCATCCGTCTGTCTCATGCGGAAGTACTGGATAAAGCGGGCAACTTCTATACGACGAATCTGCGCAGCGCAAGGGCGCAGGATGTGTATGTTCTCAAAGGCGGTGAGGAAGAAAGCTTCGAGCCGCATTTTACGTTTCATGGTTTCCGCTATGTCCGGGTGGAAGGTTTGACCGGTAACCTAAACCCCGACGACTTTACCGCGGTAGCCCTTTATTCGGATATGCCGGCGACCGGCAGCTTTGAATGCTCCGATCCAATGATCAATCAGCTGCAGCATAATATTCAATGGGGGCAAAGGGGAAACTTCCTGGATGTCCCGACCGATTGTCCGCAACGGGACGAAAGGCTTGGCTGGACGGGCGATGCCCAGGTGTTTTCCCGCACAGCTGCATTCAACCGCGGCGTAGAGCCCTTTTTTACCAAATGGCTGAAGGACGTCAGCGCCGACCAGCAGCCCAACGGCGCCGTGCCTTTTGTCATTCCGAATGTTCTGGGCGCCGGCGATGGCGGCAGCACAGGCTGGGCCGACGTAGCCACTATCATTCCCTGGAATTTATACCTGGCCTATGGCGACAAGCGGGTACTGGAGGAACAGTATCCGGGCATGAAAGCCTGGGTCGAGTATATGCGCGGACAGTCAAAAGACAACCTGTGGAATACGGGTTTTCATTTTGGCGACTGGCTTTTCTACCGGCCTGCCGATGACGCCGATGGCAAGTCGGCTGTTACCGATAAATATCTTATCGCGCAGTGTTTCTTTGCACATTCCACGCAGCTGCTGATCAAAGCCGCGACTGTTATCGGGAAAAAAGAGGATGTCACCAGGTATACCCTGTTATTACAGCAGATAAAGGATGCTTTTGTACACGAGTATATGACGCCGAACGGACGCCTGGTATCCGGGACACAAACGGCCTATGTGCTGGCCCTGCAGTTCGATATGCTGCCGGTAGCCCTGTGCAAACAGGCCGCCGACAGACTGGCGCAAAATATCAGGGATTATGGCTATCACCTGACAACCGGCTTCCTGGGTACACCCTATCTTTGTCATGTATTGAGCCGGTACGGATATACATCAGTTGCCTACCGGCTCCTGATGCAGGACAGTTATCCATCCTGGTTATACCCGGTGAAAATGGGCGCCACGACCATCTGGGAAAGATGGGATGGCATCCGGCCGGATAGCAGCTTTCAGACTCCCGACATGAACTCCTTTAATCATTATGCCTATGGGGCGATCGGAGACTGGATGTACAGGGTCGTAGCCGGTCTCGATACCGATGAGGATGGACCGGGCTATCATCATAGCCTGATCTCCCCGCATCCCGGCGGCAACCTTACGACAGCCGGCGCTGACCTGGAAACGGGCTATGGTCGTCTGAGCTGTCACTGGAAGCTGGAAAACGATGCTTTATCCGCAGACCTCCTCATCCCCGCCAATACAACATCCACATTCTATATACCGGCCCCGGAAGGAGGTCTTATAACGGAAAGCGGACAGCCGATGGCTTCGGTTAAATCTGTTAGCGTGGAAGGAGTTGAAAGAGGATATCTTATCGTTAGATTAGGGTCAGGAGAATATCATTTTAAGGTGGCAAAGTAGGTCAACAATTGCTTATCCTGTTTGTTGTCGTTGTTCAGGTTATAGTTTAATGGGCGGGCTATGAGACGAATTGTACAATTATTATTCTTTACGGTTTTCTTTTTCTGCACAGGCCGGCTTTGTGCACAACAGCCGGATACACCGACCCATCTGTTCCGGATCTACGAGGACGATGACTTTATCAATATCTGGGGCCAGGGTACAGACAATGCCTATACCAATGGCACACGTCTGGACTATTTCTACAACCTTCAGCACCCGTCCCGGTTCTTTATCGACAAGGCCCTGCCAAAGGCCGGAACAGGCAGCGTAAATACTTATGGCTGGGGTGTCGTGCAATTGATGTATACGCCTGACGATCTCACCAGCAGTGCCTATAACCCTCATGACTATCCTTATTCGGGCGCCCTCTTTGCCTCTCATACCTTGTTTTCCTATAATCCCATAAAAAAATATTCTTTTCAAAGCGAACTGGTCCTGGGTGTCATCGGGCCAGCGGCGCTGGCAGGACCGACGCAGAGACTGGTACACGGATGGGAAGGCTTTGACATACCCAGAGGCTGGGGGCATCAATTCAGCAATGATCTCCTTTTAAATATAAATGTCACGGCGGAAAAACAACTGGCCCAGGCTGGAAATGCGCTGGAGATCATCGGCGGCGCCCAGGTCTCGGCAGGGACCATGCAAAACAGTCTGACCCTTTATCCTTTGATACGGTTTGGCAACATGACAGGTTATTTCGATGGGTTTCTCAGCCAGTATACGAGTATAGGATCTAACAGGCAGGGCAAACGAAAGGGGCAGTTCTATTTTTTTGTAAAGCCGGCTGCGCAGCTGATCTTAACGAATGCATTGGTGCAGGGCGGCGTATTTACACACAATCCCAACCTTCATGCCGGCGACGGAAAACCACCGGACACAACGGGAGGACGGACCAGCACAACAGCAGAGCCACCTCCCCCCGCTGTTCTTCCCTACCCTCCCATCAACAAGCTGGAAGCTTCTCTGACATATGGAGCTGTGTTCAATTCAGGAAATTTTAGCTTGTCCCTCTCCCAGATCACTTCTTCTGCACAGCTAAAAGGTTTGTATTGTCATCAGACCGGAAACATCTCTCTCTACTTTAGCTGGTAATTTTTTTGTTAATTCTTTGAACCTTTTTTTTCCGCTGACGTTAGATTATAGTCAACAGAAAAAAACAGAATCAACAGCGCGTAATTATTCGATAACATAAAACCAAAGAAGATGAAAACGACACGTAAGATTGGCGTAATGACTGCCCTATTAGTAAGTTTAGCATTTGCCTCTAAAGCACAGACACAAAGCACTCCCCCTTCAGACAAACAGGAATTCCGGTTGAGCGTAGGCCCTGAAGCCGGTGTACCCATCGGACAGCTCTCCAACGGTTATGGCTGGTTCCTCGGCGGTACCGTACAGGGCGAATTGCCAATTGCAAAAAATTTCTATGTGATTGCCAATGCCGGTTATAATAATTTCTTTGTGAAGAATGGCGTAATTCCTAACCAGGACGTACGTACGATACCCGTAAAGGCCGGTCTGAAATATTTCTTTGTGCCAAACCTGCTGTATGTACAGGCCGAAGCAGGAGCATCTTTCCTCGTCGACAAATCCGATCTGCTCGCAGATAAGTCAACGAATTTTGTTTATGCTCCTTCGGTAGGTGTATTACTCAAGCTGGCGCCAAAGAACTACCTGGATATCGGCTTCCGCTTCCAGGGCAATGGCAGCTTCTACAACAATGGGACCTATGGCAATGTCCTCGGCCTGCGGGTAGCATATAGCTTCGGGCTGTAATTCATTCAACCACTCGTAAAAACCACCCTTTCAGGGTGGTTTTTATTTTCTTAACATAGGTTAATGGGCGGGCACGGTGTTTGCCGCTAATTTTGTCATAGAAATTACTTAAATTGTTGTTCAAACATTAAAAAAATTGCTTTATGGCTACCAAATGGATCCTCGATCCCTCCCACTCAGAAGTACAGTTCAAGGTAAAACACATGATGATCTCCAACGTCAGCGGTGAGTTCACAAAGTTTGACGCGTCCGTGGAAACGGAAGGAGACGATTTCCTGACAGCAAAAGTGACCTTTACCGTAGATGTAGACTCGCTGACAACAAAAAGCGAACAAAGAGACGGTCATCTGAAGTCTGCCGACTTCTTCGATGCGGGTAATTTTCCCCAGATGAAATTTGTCTCCACAAAGTATGAGAACGTCGACAACGACGGTTCCTATGAAGTATACGGAGACCTTACTATTCGCGGCATAACCAAGCCTGTAAAGCTGGATGCAGAATTCGGCGGTGTGATAAAAGACCCATGGGGCAGCACCCGCGCCGGCATCACCGTCACCGGTAAGATCAACCGGAAAGATTTCGGTCTGACCTGGAGCGGTACGACAGAAACCGGCAGCCTCATTGTCAGCGACGAAGTTCGTCTCCATGTAGCCCTGGAATTTGTAAAAGCATAATATATATTTAATCCAGGCAGCAAGCGGCAGACAGAAGCCCCGCTTGCTGCCAATTATGTATATTTGCGGCATGCATTATGTTTCTGTTGAAGGTTTAAGCAAATCATACGGTGTCAAGCCGCTGTTCACGAATATCACGTTTCACATTGAAGAGGGGGATAAGATCGCCCTGGTAGCAAGAAATGGCAGCGGAAAGTCTACCCTGCTGAAAATACTCTCTGGTAAAGACACAGCCGAAGCCGGCACAGTATGGATCCATAAGGATGTTACGGTCGCCCTCTTCGAGCAGGAGCCCGTCTTCAAGGAGGAGAAATCGATCCTCGACAATATCTTCGATCACAATCACCCTGTTATCAATGCCATCAAGGCCTATGAGCTGGCCAGCGATGAAGAGGACGTGGATAAGATAACCGATGCCATCGTCCGGCTGGATGAGCTGAATGCCTGGGATTTCGACACCAAGGTCAAAGAGATACTGGGCAAGCTCAATATCCATCATCTGAACCAGGCGGCAGGCACCCTGTCCGGCGGCCAACGCAAGCGGGTAGCCCTGGCCAAAACCCTGATCGACATCGGGTTCGAACACAAGCATGTCCTGCTTATCATGGATGAACCGACTAACCACCTTGATGTGGAAATGGTCGAATGGCTCGAACATTACCTGAACCAGGAAAAGGTCACCCTGCTGCTGGTCACGCATGATCGCTATTTCCTCGACAATGTCTCCGAAGAGATCTGGGAAATGGATGGCAGCAACCTGCATGTTTATAAGGGTGATTATGAGAATTTCCTGGAGAAAAAGACCGCCCGCATCGAGAATGACACGGCTTCCATCGACAAAGCCCGCAATACATACCGCAAAGAGCTGGAGTGGATGCGCAAACAGCCAAAGGCCCGAACGACAAAAAGCAAGAGCCGCCAGGATAATTTCTACGTAGTAGAAGCCAAGGCCAAACAGCGGATCGAAGACCAGCAGGTCGAGCTACAGATGAAGATGAACCGGCTGGGCGGTAAGATAGCCGAGCTAAAAAAAGTGTATAAAAGCTTTGGCGAAAAAGTCATTTTGAAAGGGTTCGACTATACCTTCAAGAAGGGCGAACGGCTGGGCGTCATCGGAAAAAATGGCGTCGGCAAGTCTACTTTTATCAATATGCTGCAAGGCATCGAAGAGCCGGACAGCGGCAAGATCAATATCGGTGAGACCATCATCTTTGGCAACTATTCCCAGTCGGGGCTGGTGATCAAGGAAGATATGCGGGTGATCGAATATGTAAAGAATATCGCCGAGCATTTTCCGCTGGCCGCCGGCGGATCGCTCAGCGCAGCCCAGTTCCTGCAACTTTTTCTGTTCCCGCCCGAACAGCAATATACCTATATCTCCAAGCTTAGCGGAGGCGAAAAAAGACGTCTCCACCTGCTGTCCATCCTCTTCCGCAATCCCAACTTCCTCGTGCTGGATGAGCCTACCAATGACCTGGACCTGCAGACACTCGCCATCCTCGAGAACTTCCTCAGCGAATTCCAGGGCTGTCTGCTTATCGTCAGCCACGACCGCTATTTTATGGACAGGCTGGTAGACCACCTGCTCGTCCTGGAAGGCGACGGTTTTGTCCGTGATTTCCCCGGCAACTATTCCCAGTACCGTGAATGGCAGAAGCTGGATGATGACCAGGCCGAATTCCGCCCACCGGGGGATAGCTACAAGCCACTGCCCACCCCCACTCCCGCCGTCAAGGTGGCCGAGGTCCCGTCCGCACCGGCTGCGCCAAAAAGACAAGCCTCCTATAAAGAAAAAAGAGAGTTTGAAGACCTGGAGAAAGAAATGGCCCGGCTGAATCAGGAAAAAAAGGAGATCACCGAGAAGCTCAACAGCGGGACAGCCCCTTTTGACCAGCTACAGCAGATGTCTATCCGGATCGGGGAGATCAGCCAGCTCCTGGATGATAAGGAACTGCGCTGGCTCGAACTGAGCGAGATCATGGCTTAATTCAACCGTTCATCCATTTATGAATGCACTTACTGTCCGGTAAGAGGTAAAGGGCCTATATTTGGCCACATTTTTTTAATACAACTACTTTCATGAGAAGATTCCTCTTATTACTGTCAGTATGCACAGCAGGCGTCGCGCAGGCCCAGAAGATCGCAGATCCAAGGCCCTTTGCAAAGACCATCACGGCAGACGACCTAAAAAAACACTTGTACATCGTCGCCAGCAAAGAATTTGAAGGCCGGGAGACCGCCACAGAAGGCCAGCGGAAAGCCGCCGCCTACATCGAGAACGATTTTAAGAGCCTTGGTCTCAAGCCAGGTAATGGTGACAGCTACCAGCTTTATTATCCCGTCTTCCAGGACTCGCTCGACAACGCCGAGCTGGTCATCAATGACCAGTCTTTTACCCTTAACAAAGATTTCTTCGCCAGCACGGGAGCCAATTTCAATGCAGAGCTGCTGGGCAGCGAAGTCGTTTTCGCGGGTTATGGCATCAGCGACAGCAACCGCAACGACTACAAGGGTCTTGACGTAAAAGGAAAGATCGTTCTCGTCCTGGGCGGTCTGCCCGCAGGTACTACCCCTGCACCGGTAAGAGGAAGAGGTAGCAGTTTTTATGCAAAACAGGAAGCAGCCCAGAAAAATGGCGCCGCCGGGGTATTGATCCTGCAGCCCAATGTCCCCCGCCAGCTGTTCGGTGCAAAGGGAAATATGTACCTGAGCGAATACAAAAAGGTTATCTATCCCGAAAACTTTTATATAACCGATAAGGTGGCGCAGGCTATCCTGGGAGACGACTATAAAACAGCCGCAGCCGGTCAGCCCCAGCCAAAACCCTATGCAGTAAATGTAAAGATGGCCTTTCACAAGAACATCCTGCAGCTGAAGAGCAGCGATGTGCTGGGCTTCCTGGAAGGCAGCGACCTGAAAGACCAGATCGTCGTCCTTTCTGCACACTATGACCATCTTGGCAAAAGAGATACGGTGATCTATTATGGCGCCGATGACGATGGTTCGGGAACCGTAAGCATACTCGAGCTGGCCGAAGCCTTTGTAAAGGCAAAGGCAGCAGGCAAGGGCCCGCGCCGCAGCATTCTTTTCCTGGCCAATTCCGGTGAGGAAAAAGGATTGTTTGGCTCGCAATACTATTCCGAGCATCCGACCTATCCTTTAGATCACACTACAGTAGACCTCAATATCGACATGATCGGCCGGATCGATCCCAACCGTAAGATCGGGGATTCGACAAATTATGTATATGTAGTCGGCGATGACAAGCTGAGCACCGACCTCAAGCCTATCAGCGAGGGCATGAACAAGAAGTATTCGAAGCTCGAGCTGGACTACAAGTTCAACGATCCTACCGATCCGGAACGCATCTATTATCGCAGCGACCATTACAATTTTGCGCGTAAGGGTGTGCCTATCATCTTCTATTTCGATGGCATCCACAAGGATTATCACAAACCCTCCGACACCCCGGACAAGATCAATTACGATATCATGGAGAAGAGAGCCCGGTTTGTCTTTTTCACAGCCTGGGAAATGGCGAACCGCAACGATATGCTGAAGCGGGATATACCGCTGAACTGATCATTAGCGTTTCAGAACTGTTACGCGTAAAAAATTTGCCGGTATCAATGTGGTATCGGCATTTTTACTTTTATTCTCCCGCGTAAACAAGGCTTCCAGCTCCGCCTGCAGCTCAGCAGCTTTTCCATTCTTTTCAGCAGCCTCGAAGGCGTTCATGGTCGGGCCATAATAATTCCTGAATCGCGTGACAAATTCCGCAGGCGGGACAGGCAGGCTAAAGGTAAAACTGTCCTTTAAAAAGGAGATGTCTTCCTTTGCAATACCGGCATTCCCAAACCGTTCGATCACGTGACTTTCTACCCCCCACAGCATCGGGCTGACAAAACCCTCCGGCGGCGGCGGCGTATAAGCAGAGCTGATCTTTAATATTTGCGCTACGAGCGTGGGGTCTCCCGGTATCCAGTTTCCCATAACGATCCTTCCCCCGGACTTAGTAACCCGGACCATTTCTTTTGCAACGTCCTGGGGCCTGGGGGCGAACATCGCCCCGAAGATGCTCACGACAAGATCAAAGCTTTGATCATTCAGTTCGTGCAGATCGGTGGCATCGCCTACCCTGAATGCGCAATTGCCGATCCCGGCCTCTTTTACCCGCTTCGTACCTGCTGCGACAAGGTTTTCTGCGATGTCGACACCCAGGACTTCGGCCCCCAGCCTTGCTTCAGGAATTGCCGTATTGCCATCCCCACAGCCAAGATCGAGTACCTTAAGTCCCCTGGTAATACCCAACTGATCGACCAGCGCAGATCCGCTCTGCCGCATGCTTTCGGCGATCTTTGTAAAGTCGCCTTTTTCCCATAATGCTTTATTTGGATTCATAAAGCAATATTAGTAATTGGGCGTTCATTTGAATTGACTTACCGGTCCAATTATCTGACTTAAAAGTCCAGTCCCGGATTTTTACTAAAAATTCATAAATTTAGATACTATGGTCAATTTTTTTGAACGGGTATTACAGCATCCGCAATACTACAGGCAGTTCAGTTGCAGCAAGTCACTGATCACTGCGTTCAATTGCCCGATGGAAGCCCGTTTGATGAAATCCCGTTTTGCGGACCTCTGGACACAGTACAACTACCTGTTCTATGTGGTGGATGGAGAGAAGATCTGGCACACGGCAAAAGGGGCTTATACCATTCAAAAGGACAGCTGTGTGTTTGTACGGAAAGGAGGTTTTATTTTAGAACAATTTATGGACAAGGGGTTTTGTGTGATCCTTTTCTTTATCCCCGATGATTTTATCTGCGAAACACTGCATACAAGATCAAAGCCGCTGCCCAACTATGACCAGCAGCACGAACCCGTTATGCTGCTGGAATCCAATGAAACCCTGAAAGGCTTTTTTCTTTCGATGTCCTCTTATTTTTCGGAGACCGGGGAACCTGACCCTTCGCTGATGGAACTGAAGTTCAGAGAATTGGTCCTGAACATTGCAGACAATCCTGTCAATAAGGACCTCTTGTCCTATTTCTCCTCTTTATTGCACGAACCCCAGATGACACAGCTCAGGCGGGTAATGGAGGACAATTTTTGCTTTAACCTGAAATTGGAGATCTATGCTGAACTGAGTAACCGCAGCCTCTCGACCTTTAAAAGAGATTTTGAAAAACTTTTTCATTGCCCTCCCGGCAAATGGCTGCTCGAAAAACGATTGCACCATGCTCTCCACCTGATGAATAATCTGAACAGATCGGTGAGCGAGGCGGCTTTTGAAAGTGGTTTTGAAAACCCTTCTCATTTCAGCCGCGCTTTTAAGGTGAGATTTGGGGATAGCCCGGGACGGGCTATCGCGCCTGTAAGGCGCAAACCATGAGCCCCGGTTAGGCCCTGCAAAGCAGGGCCGCAGCAGAGCAGCGACCGATATACAGAGCAGAGACCGATCTACTTTACTATCCGGTAACAGTATCTGAACAGCTTCCCCTGGAAATCAAAGGGCGTCGTAGCATTGGTGATGTCTTTCAACGAAGACGACTTGATCTTTTCTGTCTCTATTTGAAATTTACGATAATTGGTGCTGAAGTATAAAGTGCCGCCCGGCCGCATGATCCGCAGCGTTTGATTGATCATTTCGGCATGATCGCGCTGGATGTCGAGAAAGTCCTTCATACGCTTGCTGTTGCTGAACGTTGGAGGATCCATGATCACGAGGTCATAGAAGTCGGCAGGAGCATCATCCAGCCATTGTTTGACATCGGCATGGATGAAATGCGTTTGGGGTGCCGTAATGTTCAGTTTCATATTCTCTTCCCCCCAGCTGAGATAGGTCTTTGACAGGTCAACCGAGTCTACCCTTGTCGCGCCGCCAGCCGCCGCGTAGACGGAAAAGGAACCCGTATAACAAAAAAGATTGAGTACCCGTTTGTCTTTTGCTTCTTCCCGCACCATGCCCCGGGTAATGCGATGGTCCAGGAAAAGACCGGTGTCGAGATAATCCGTGAGGTTGATCCGAAAGGAAAGCCCCGCTTCTTTGGCAATAAAGAACTCCTGTTCACTGGCCAGCTTTTCGTATTGCCCGTAGCGGCCGGCCTTGCGACGGCGTTCGCGGAAATAGATGCGCTCGTCGGGTATGCCCAGCACCTCGCTGACGGTAGGCACACAGGATTCGAGCCAGGCTTCGTGTTCTTCCTCCGTCATGCCATGCCGCCGCTGGTATTCGGCGAGATAGACCTTATCTTCATAGATCTCGATACAAAAAGGGAATTCAGGCAGGTCATGATCATAAACCCGATAGCAGGTAATATTCTGCCGCCGCGCCAGCTTTGACGAATGTTTGTACATTTTGGTCAGCCTGTTACGGAACATTTGCAGCTTATCTTCACTCATTCACAGAAATTTTATTTTGTTGCAAAGATCTGAATCCTATCGCCGCCAGCACAAAGACCCCACCAACCATCCACCACAATATGGAGAAGCCGGCGTGTTCCGCTACCTGTGAACCTCCTATCGGTCCGATCACCTGTGCAACAGACCAGGCGATGGTATAAAGGCCCGCGTATTGCCCGCGGTTGGTCGGAGAGGTGCGGCCTATCCAGTAAGAGTTCAGAAAAGGCATCGAACATATTTCTCCCATCGTGGTCAGGAACATGCAAAAAAAGGCGGCATAGATCGACAACGGCAAGACATTAAGAAGGACATAAGAAAGTCCCACTAATGTAACGCCATAAAAAATATAGAAAAGATTCTCTTTCTTCCCTTCCAGCTTAAAGACCAGCACCATTTCCAGCACGGTAATGAGCAGACCATTGAGGGTCATCAGCAGACCGATCATATATTCGGGCATGTGCAGGGCTTTTTTATAATAGACCGGCAGCGTGGAGAACAATTGAAAAAAGCCGCATCCGTAGATAATGACACAGGCGATAAAACGAAGATAGATGGTATCCCGGTAAGGGGAAAGAACCGGTTTATCATGGACCTTTCTATGCTGAACCGACGAGCCGCCGCTTTCCAGTGGCAGGAACCAGCGCAGCAGCAGAAAGCCGGCCAGGTTGGTAAATCCATCCACCCAAAACAAGAGGTGATAATTAATAGAAGCCAGAATTCCGCCGATGGCTCCGCCTACCGCCCAGCCCAGGTTGACGGCCAGCCGGTTCAGCGAATAGGAACGGGTCCTGTTCTCTTCATTGCTGTAATGTGCGATGGCCGTGGAATTCGCAGGACGGAAGGCGTCGTTGACCAGGCTAAGCAGGAAGGCGCACAGACAGATCAGGGGATAGCTTTTCATCTGTCCCAGCACCATGAACAGGAAACCTCCGCCGATGAGGGTGATCCACTGGACCCGCTGAAAACCGAAGCGGTCCGTCAGCCGGCCGCCGATAAAACCACCACATACCGCGCCAAAGCCAAAGATGCCCATGACCAGACCAGCCTGCCCGATGCTATACCCCGTAGAAGTGAGATAGATCGTCATAAATGGGAGAACCATCGTACCGCTGCGGTTGACCAGCATGACAAGGGAAAGAAGCCAGGTAGACCTGCTCAAGCCACTGTACGCATTTTGATATAGAGAAATGGTGCGGGTCAGCATAAGGGTGTAAAAATAAAAAAGCCCACCCGGTTAGGAAGGCTTTTTTATCTGAACGGCGTATTGGCGTATGAAAAAGTAGTTTATTTCCCGCCAAATACTTTTTTCAGCAGATCATCCACCTGTGCGGCTGGATTCTGCCGGATATTCTTTTCTTCCTGGGCAACATAGTAGAACACACCATCCAGCGCCTTCTGCGTGGCATAACCGGGAAGGTCGGTGTTGACCTTGCTGACCAGGGGCATCTTGTTATACGTATCAAAGACAGTCTTCCAGTATTTCGTAGCGCCAGTCTTTTGCAGCGAGGAGTCGATCACGGGGCGGAAGGCTGTCGTCAGCTGGGCCGAAGTGCTTTTCCGCAGGTATCCGGTGGCAGCTGTGTCGGCACCCTTCAGGATGCCAAGACCATCCGAGACGCTCATATGCGTGATGGCGTTCAAAAAGATCGGGGCGGCAGACTTGGCAGCATCTTCCGCTGCCCGGTTGAGACTCAGGATGGCATCATCGACCTGCTTGCCAAAACCCGCACTTCTAAGGGTTTTTTCCACCTTTGCCGCCTCTGGGGGCAGGAGTATTTTCACGGCTGCGTCTTTAAAGAAGCCATCCACAGCCGACAATTTGTCAGAACTTTTGGTCGTACCACGGGACAAGGCCTCTTTCAAACCGGCCACGATATCGTCGGAACTAAGGCCTTTACCGCCCTTCAGGGAGCCAAGGGCACTTTTTGCGCCACCAAGCAGGCCACCCTGGGCATGGGCCATCATAGCAAAAAAGAGAAAAACGATCAGGGCGTAGGAAAACTTTCTCATTCAAGGATATTTTACGTTTTACAATAGGGATTAAAAATAAGGGCAAATCATGATAAAGTTATGTTAAGTAACGGCGCGAGGGCTTATTTATTGCGGGTCAATATATTAAGAAGAAACACCTTATTTTTGCGCGACAATTCAACTACCATGAATGTAAATAAGAAAATTATCCTTTCTTCTCTTTTTGTATCCGCTGGCCTGGGTGCTCTCGCACAGGCAAAGGCTCCCGCTACAGTTGCCAAAAAGACCGAGTCAGCAAAAACAATGGTTAGCGCCCCTGTCCTAAAGACTTCACAGGATTCTCTGAGCTATGCGATCGGTCTGAGCGTGGCCAATTTTTACAAACAGATGAATATTACCAATATCAATTCTTCTTTGGTAACCCGCGCCATCAATGACGTCAACAAAAAGGGTAAAACGCTTATGGATGACCAGCAGGCCAATACGGTCATGAGCAATTATATTCAAAAGACAAAGGCAGAAAAAGCCTCCGGCAATAAAAAGATCGGTCTGGATTTCCTGGCCGCCAACAAGAAAAAGCCCGGTGTCGTCACCCTGCCGAGCGGCTTACAATATACTATCGTAAAAGAAGGCACGGGCCCAAAACCTGCATTGACGGATATGGTACGCGTACACTATCATGGCACGCTGATCGACGGAAAGGTCTTCGACAGCAGTGTGGACAGAGGTCAGCCGATCGAGCTGGCGGTGAATGGTGTCATTCCCGGCTGGACAGAAGCTTTACAGCTGATGCCGGTAGGCAGCAAGTGGAAGCTCTTCATTCCTTCCAACCTGGCGTATGGCGATCAACAGGCCGGACCGATGATCGCACCCGGCTCTACCCTTGTATTTGATGTGGAGCTGCTCGATATCGTGAAGAAGGCTGGTGCGCCGGGAGCTACGAATGCACCCGACAGCACTTCGCATTAATTTAATTTCTCCGCCCGGAAAAGATTATCCGTGGCCTGTAATATTTTTGCTTTGAGTTTCGGATTATAGTCCGGATGTTTCTCCAGGAAATTCCGGACTATTTTCGTTTCTGAGGCTGTCCGGCACCAGCCAAAACTCGCCTGCAGCCAGCTTTGCGGAAAGAAGACGTCGCCGGTGCGCTGGATGTCTTCGAGCCAGTCCAGCGAAGGTTGCAGGTATTTCTCCGCAGAAGCCGCCCGCAAGGGGTGATGGAGATATCCAAGTGCCGTCAGCACCCAGGATTCCTTCCGCCTCGCCTCCGGGACCTGTAAGCTTGTAAAAAAACTATCCCTTTGTTTTTCGTCGTTGGACAGCGCCGGCAGAAGATAGATCAGCCGCTGACGCCGGTCGTCGTTGTGTATCCTTGTCAATTGCTCGTCCAGGATGGCCTTGCGGCCGGCATAGTTTCTCAGGGACAGCGCAGCGGCAAGACTGGTGTAGTCGTCCTCTGTCAATACCACACCGACAGGTGCACGGCGCTGTTTCCAGATGGCATAGATCGTATCCATCGCCTGTGAGGTTGTTGCGATATTGGTGAAGGTCCGGAACAGCAGCTTCTTTTCATTTACTAAAGGAACGGACTGTAAGGCCGACCAGCAGTCCCGTTCAAGGTCCGCGGCCAGCGAATCCCTTGTGGTCGCCGGCAGAAATCGCCAATAGACCGACTGCAGCTGGTCCAGCAGGATATTCAGGTTCAGCTCTTCCGGTTCATGAACCAGCAGCTGACGGTCGTATTCCAGCAGCTGGCGCGGGCTAAAGCCCTGCCCGTCCAGCATGTTCTCATAATTATTGATATAGGCGGCAGCACGCTGGAGCGAAGTGCCGTGGTGCAATAACGGCAGCGCCCGGGCGTCGACAGGAAAAACCCCGTATCCGCGACCATCTGAGTTAAAAAGAACAGCCAGTGGCTGAGCCTTGCCGATAGCAGCCGGCAAAGAAACAGACGACTTATTGCTATTTACATTCAACTCCTCTACCCTATCGGTATAGATCAGCGCAAGATTGAATAGCTGGGGCTGCACAGGCGCCGGGCCGTTCTCCCCACGCTGGCTGATGATGAGATCGCTGATCCTGCCCTCCTTAACCTTCAGGGTATAAGAAAACACCGGGCGCCCCGTGCCTTCAACCCATACCGCATCCCAGGCGGAGAGATCGATCGTCGTATGTGGCTGGAGGGCATGGATCAGATCGGGCCAGCCGGCATTGCCGCCGGCATACTTTTTAAGATAATCGCGCAGTCCGTCCCGGAAAGCATCGGCGCCCATCAGCTGCTCCAATTGTCGCATGACGATGGGTGCCTTGTGATAAATGATATTCCCGTAGAGCGACCCGGCTTCATTGAGATTACTAAGTTTCTGCCGGATAGGATGTGTACCTGCCGTACGCTCGATACTATAAGCTGCAGGGTAATGATCTGTCAGGAACTTAAGATCATAATTGTTGTCGTGCAGCGTGAGATTACCGAGCTTATCAGCCATAAAATTGGCAAAGACCTCCTTCATCCAGACATCGGTGAACCAGCTCATGGTGACCATGTCGCCAAACCACATGTGCGCCGTCTCATGAGAGAGCAGGTTCGACCGGCTGATGAATTGTTCCCGGGTGGCGCCTGAGTCGAGAAAAAGTGTGCTGGCCTTGTATTGAATGGCGCCCGGATGTTCCATGCCACCAAACTGAAAGTCGGGAATAGCGACAAAATCAAACTTTTGAAACGGATAGTTTATCCCCGTATAGGATTGCATGAACTGAAGAGCCTGGCCTTCGATACGGAAGATGGAGTCGAGACTAAGTCTGAGCTTCGTACCGTCGGTCTCGCGATAAAGAAAGTTCATGGGCCGGCCATCAGCTATAGTGGCGGCCGTAGTAAACTTACCCGCGGCAAAGGAAAAAAGATAGGTACTGATCTTATCGGAAAGGCGGAACCTCAGACGGGTATTATCACCTTCCCGCATCGAGTCCAGCAGGGAAGCATTGGCTATCGCTTTCCAGCCGGCAGGCTTTGTCAGTGACAGGCTAAAGACAGCTTTTAGATTGGGCTGATCAAAACAGGGAAAAAGCGTTCGCGCCCTGTCCGGCACGAGCAGGGTATACAAAAAATCTGTGTTTCGGTTCAGCGCTGCGTCTCCCGCGGTGAAGCGTAATTCGACTGTATTGAGCCCGGCATGCAGCAGGGCTGCCGGTAGTTGCAGATGCTCCCGGACATGAGTTACCGGGGCTGCCTGGCCATTGATACGCAGATCCGAAGGAGCGGCTCCTTTGAAGTCTAACAGGAGCGGAAAGCTTTCCCCGCTTTTTTTGTAAAAGAACGAGATCTTTTCTTCCCCGGTCACCGGTACCGTCTTTTCGGCCGGCAGGTGAAAGACAAGATCATATTGAATGCTGGCAAGCCGGGCGGCCCGGTAATTAGCCAGTGAAAAGGATATTCCTGTCTGCCCGATACTGTCCGGAAGAACCTGTCCTCCCGAGGCAATTGTAAAAAAAAGAAGGATCAGGAATAAAAGCGGTCTGACAATCAGCATATCTGGGAATTGAAACAGAAAAATACGGTATTTCGGTTTATAATTTCGGGAAACTGGTGGTAAATTGGGGGATGATCAAGTCCATTTTTTTATTCCTAACCTTTATCCTACTACGTTCCGACCAGGATGTAAAAGTTATCACCTGGTCTACCGGTCGGGCTGATACAGATGGCTATGAAAGTCTTTCGTTCTGGATCAAGAGCAATCAGCGGGCCTATATCCGTTATGCCCATGGCAGGGAGGCCGAAGACGTCGAGCTGGGATGGGCCGGGCTGACTTCACAGGATAACAGGAAAGGCTTCCTCGTACGGTTTCCTGCACCCGATACGCTGGCCTGGGTGATAACACCTATGGATTCCACGCTGAATGTCGCCGACCACTGGGGGAAATACCGGAAAGAATATCATTGGGAGAATGAGAATACGGGCTCCGGGGATTCGGTATGTTCCATTTGTGCACAAAATTCAAAACAAGCAATGAGCTGGCTACGGAAGTATTTCTTCCAATAGCCAGCTCAGACAGGCTAGTTCTTTTTATTGTCGTCTGCTTTCTTTCTTAATTGCTCCAGCAATTGCAGTCCTAACAAACCGCTGATCGGATTTCCCGCATCGCCATTGCCTCCGATAAGGATCTCGGGCATGATCTTGATGTGCTGCTCACCGATGGCTTCCATTACTTTCAGCTGGGTGAAGTTGTCGCCACCCATGGCCTCCACGGCAAGCTTGTACGATTCGGCAGAAGACTTACCAATGGCCAGGATCTTTTCGGCTTCTGCATTACCTGTAAGCGAGATCTTTTCTGCATCGGCCCTGGCCAGCCATTCTATCTTCTCTGCGTCGGCCTTTGCCAGCAGTCTTGTTTTTTCTGCTTCACCGCTGGCCAGCAGCTTGAGCCTGTCGGCCTCGGCAGTAGCCTGCAGGCGGACGCTGTTGGCATCACCGGTGGCCTTCTTTACAGAAGCATCGGCAATACGTTCGGCAATGAGCACGCCCTGGTCGGCTTTTACGATCTCCTTTTGGATCTCGGCGATTGCTGTTTCTTTTTCGAGGCTCTGACGTGTCTCCTGCGCCTTCATCTGCGTGTCGTAGGTGACCTTTTGCTCTTCAGCGATCTTACGATCGGTGAGGGTCTTCATCAGGCTTTCCGGCGGAACGATATCTCCGATGAGGGTGTCGACACCGATGACATTATATTGCTCCAGCACTTTCCCGATATGGGTCCGGGCAGCTTCCTGTCTTTCCTTACGGGCGCCAAGAAAGGAGATGACATCGCTGTCCTGCGCCGAGTTACGGAAATAGTTGCCGATGGTAGGCTCCAGCACCTGGCTGACGAGATTGACCATATTCCCGAAGCGGGCGATAACCTTTGGCGCCTCATGCGTAGGGATATGGATGATCTGCGCAACGTCAAGGTTAAAAGGGAAGCCATCCTTACTGCGGACAGTGATGGTCGACAGGTTTTTATCCAGCTGATGCGCTTCGCTGCGGGCGCTGGCCCAGTTGAGTACGAGGTTGGTCGTCGGCACTAATTCCACTTTCAGGATATAAGGATTGACGGGATATTTCCCGGGACCGAACGGTTCTGCCCATACGCCTTTCGAACCGCGGGCTACGATATTCCCGTGTTTGAACTCTACCCCGCTAAGGTCCACTCCTTCGCTGCCGACATAAGAAATGACGACACCCACATAACCGATGGGGATCTCCGTCATCTTTACCATGTCCACTTTTACAAACCAGGGATTAAGGAAATACGAACCGGCAAGGATCACCTGTTCCTGCAATCCTTTATATCCACCACTGGAAAGAAAGAGGTCCGCGTCCTGGAACTTGTTGTGGTCGCCGATGATCTTTCCGGCAATCTGCCCGTCATCGAGCGGCTTACCTTCCAGTGTGGTGACGATGCCTACGGCATTGTCCGGGATGCTGATCATATCGGTGATCTCCACATCGAACAGGAAGGTGTTGATACGATAAGACCCAGGTGTCATGATACCCGTCTGCCGGCCTTTGCGACCGCCATTCTTCAGGAAGGCCTCTGCATCCTGGAAAGAATCGCAGGCCACCTTACGGGCAAGGATCGAACCTGTTTCCAGCTCTGCTCCATCCCGGGCCAGCACGAGGCCGATCTTACCCGTGGGAATAATGGTAAAGGGTTGAAACATGACATCATATTGCCAGAACCATTTGGCAAAGTATACACCGGGCGCCAGGGTCTGCGCCTGATAGCCGGCCTCTCCATTGGAAGCGATGATACGACCTTCCGGCAGGGATTGGCGGCCAACAAGCACGAATTTCTTGGTAACAAGGCCGATCCGGTCCTCCGGCACGATGATAACACCAAAAAATACGCGCAGGATCAGACGATAGAGGACAACGCATAACAGGGGGATGCCAATGATCAATCCCCATTTGATCAACATAGATGAGTCCATTGTTGGAAAAGTTTAGATTTTAGCTGGTGAAGTGAAGATACATAATTGGGCAGCAGGTAGTATATGTGAGCCTGTTGATGACACAAAGTTTGGATATCGGAAGGTCTGCCACAATGGAAATCGGGACGAGCGGTAAACTAACGGGGAGCGGGGTCCCAGGAGGCCGGGAACGGCTAAAGCAAAAGCCGCCCCGGAAAACCGGGGCGGCTTTTGTACAATACTGACAATCAATTCACTACCAAAACTCTGGCCGGAGTCGGATAGACGATGCTGCCATCATCCAGGGTGATCCGGAAATAAAACCGGTTGACAAGCTCAGTATTCAGCTTGATCACTTCTTTGGGATAGACGCCGAGATATGTTCCCAGCGTAGTCTTGAATGTAACGGTTGTTCCGTTTACCGGAATTACAGCTACAGGATAAAAACCCGTGGTGCCGGTGCTTTGGATGGCTGTGTAGCTGGAAGAAGTAGCTACCTTGGTAATCTCTTTGATCGTATGTTTACTCGTGGGTGCAACATTCAATGTGATCGTGATACTGCTATCTCCTCCGATAGAACAGGTAACTGTAGGATCGGGGCGATAACCTACAGAATTCGATATCGTAATAGGAGTAGACGCAGTAATATAATCGGAATAATTGGGGCCGAATCCCTTTTGCTTGGAACAAGCCGGTAAAAGGGTCAGCAGGAGAAGATATTTACAAAGGTTATTTATTTTTGTTATCATGTGATCGCTGATTTTTAAATACGTTAATAATTTATTGTTTGGCCCACCAGAGCTTGACATCCACCAATGGCCGGGGATTCGGTGCGTTGGGATTTGTCGTGAGCTCTCCGTTGGTATATGGCAAACGCGTAGGAATTACAGTCGGATCATCCCCGCCGGGGTTGTTCGGCAAAGCAAGCACAGGATAACCCGTACGGCGATAGTCGTCGAATGCTTCGATACCATTTCCAATCAAGGCGATGTATTTCTGTGTGATGATCTGTTTGCGCATATCTTCTGTAGAGCCCGACAACGTCACCACGGTGGAATTGGCATTGAAATAGGCGGTGATGTCAGCAGCAGCCATACCTACTTTTGTCATGGATGCTTTTATGCCTGCCTGGTAATATGCATTGGCGTCCCCGGAAGTACCTAAGATCAATGCCGCTTCAGCCAGGATAAAATTTACCTGGGAGTTGGTTAGCAAACGGATGGGAGCATTCCCTGCGGGAGTCGCCGATCCAACCAGGTAAACACCGTATTGGGATCGGGTGGCCTGAGTAGGCGCAACAGAATTGGAACCGTTGTCAAACCCGGTAAATACTCCGTTCGGTTTGGTAAAGAACTGGGCAAGTCTCAGGGTATCATTCAAATTTTTCATCAGCGTCAGGAGGCGGGAACTAAGCATCTGGTCACCCGGGCGATTGACATAGTTAAAGCTATAAATAGGATTCTGGTTACCTGTGGCAGTGCTGAAAGGGACTTCAAAATCCTGGCTGTTGTCGTTGATATAATTGTTACCTGCGAGGACATCGGAGATCGTTGATTTGGCCAGGGCTTGATTTACATTGGTCAGCATGATAGCAAATTTCAGGAGCAGCGTATTCCCTACTCTTGTCCATTTGGTCAGGTCTCCTGCGTAAACGATGTCATCAGCCTTTGGTTTGAGCGTGCTGGGTTTGGCAAGATCGGCAAGACCGCTTTTTACGAGGTCAAAGAGGCTGGTGATTCCTGCACCAGGGTTGCCCTGGTAGATATCCTGAACCTTGTCAAATCGGGGATAGGTGAATTTAGCCCCCTGTCCTGCCTGGGAATAAGGCACTTCTCCCCAAATATCGGTTGCGATGGAAAAAGCATATGCCAGCTCCAGCTTGGCAATACCTGAATAAGCCGGACTTGTTGCCGAGTCCTGGTTGATAAGGGCTATACAGTTGTTGATGCTGTTATCATACAGCTCGTTGTTCCACTGGTTGTCAAAGGCGCCGCCGAAGTTGAATACATCATAAGCCTGGGTCTGATTTGCCACACCAGCGATATGCTGTACCAGCGCGGAGGTGGCCCGGCCAAGATCGTTGCTGTTGGCAAAGGCGATGCCGATGGTGGTAGTCGGAAGCAATACGGCCGGAGGAACAGCAGTCGGATGATTCGGATCCACATTGACCTGCAGATATTTTTTACAGGAGCCGAGCATAAATCCTGTGGCAACCAGGAGGAGAAATATTTTCGTTGAGAATTTCATATAATGCATGATTCGAAGTTTAAAGTGATTACAGGGATACTTTCAGGTTTGCGCCAACAGTACGGGCATTGGGGGCGCCTTGCAGATCGAGACCGCGGATATTACCAGCACCCTGTGTATTGACCTCCGGATCGAAGAAGGCATTCGGCGCAACATGGAATACATTATTGGCGAAGACGGCGATCCGGATATAATTGATATGCATCCCCTTTGTGAGCCTGGCAGGGAGGTCATATCCCAATGATATTTCCCGCATACGGAATACCGTTGCATCGTATACATTGAACTCACTTTGCAGACCACCCTGTATACTCCAGTAGGTCTGGGCAGGGATCTGGATATTGTTCTGGATGCTTTTCCCCCCGGAGACGATGACACCCGGCAGGATCCATGGCTGATCACGATCTTTGGCCGTCTCGATCCATGCACCGCGTGCTTTATACGAGGCTGCTGTAAAGGACAGGATCTGGCCACCCTTGGTAAAGTCAAAGGTGAAACCCAGGTTGAAACTCTTATACCGGAAGGTATTGGTTATACCCATGGTATAATCCGGGTTGGGATTGGACAGCACCTGGTTGGCCAGCGCCGTATTGTAAAGACCGGTGCCGGGATTGATCGTACGGAGACCCGTAGCGCTGTCTTTGGGATAGACATTGCCGATGATGACCCCATAAGGCTGTCCGACCTTGATGGAAGGCGTCGAACCGATAAAGGAGTTGCCGGGAATACCAAAGCTGGTGATACCGGGGAAAATAGAAACGACCTTGTTTACGATCTTGGTGAAGTTGGCGGAGATATCCCATTTGAAATTGTTGGTGACGATCGGGGTGACTGTTACCAGCAGTTCCAATCCTTTGTTGGTCATTTTACCGGCGTTGACCGTCTTGGTCCCGAAACCAGTCGATGGAGGGATACCAACCTGGAAGATCTGGTTTGTGCTGATGGTATTAAAATAAGCAGCATCGACCGAAGCCCTGTTATTCCAGAAACCAAGGTTGGTTCCTACTTCATAGGAAACAACAGATTCAGGCGCGAGACTTAGCGGCGCAATGGTCGAGCTAAGTCCAAATCCCGCAACCGATCCATACGGGAAGCTGAAGCTGGCCACATTATTGCCATAGCCGGTCTTTGAATAGGTGTTCGACAATAGATAAGGCGGTGCATCCGATCCTACCTTTGTGGCGCTGACCCTGATCTTTCCATAGCTCAGGAGCGCTGAATGCATTTTCAGGGCATCTGTAAATACAAATCCTGCATTGGCCGATGGATAAAAATAGGTTTGTTTGTCGGGCGAGAGTGTAGACGACTGATCGGCCCGGCCTGTCAGCTCAAAATATAAATAGCTCTTATAGGCAAAAGACAATTGCGCATAGTATCCCAGGAGCCGTTGCACCGTAGTCGCCTCGGACGATCCTACGGCAAAATTGGCGCCGTTGGACGCATTGTAAAATCCGGGAATAGCCAGTGCGTCAGCCTGTACGGTAACCACCTGGCTGCGACGCTGGTTGATATTCTGCCCGACAAGCGCTGTTACATTGAGGTCTTTGATAAAGATATCACTCTTATGCGCTGAGAGGATCAGGTCGCCATTGAGCTCGCTGCGAAAAATAGTGCTTTCAAGGTCCTGTCCCTGCGGAACACGCGCTGAGCTGATCGCGAAGATCTGTTTCCGCCGGTCAGTATATGCGTCTATACCAAGTCGGTAGCTGATATTGATCCAGGGGGCAATATCATATCCGATGTTCAGACTGCCGAGTGTACGGGTGACATTGCTCTTTAGCGGGTCTTTATATGCATCAAAGTAGGGATTATCGGCGCCGGTGATGGGCCAGTTATTGGTGCCGTCTGCATTCTGATAGGTTCCCTTCTTAAGGCTGCCAGTAAGATCGATGCTGCGGGCAAGCGCAAGGACCCCATTGACGGCGCTGGACCCGTTGCCGCCCAGTATCCCGGTCTGAAGCGTATTGGTAAAGGTAACGGAGCCTCCTACATGGATCTTGTTGCGAAAGATGGTATTACCGCCGAATTTTACATCGGAGCGCTGCACCACCGTATTAGGCAGTATGCCATTCTGTTTCAGAAAACCGCCGGAAGCAGTAAAGTTCGATTTGGCATCGCCGCCATTGATGACGAGACTATTATCCGAGATCGTTCCGGTCTGCCAGAAATCATTGATGTTATTGGGATAGGCCTGGTAAGGAACGGGCTGGCCGTTGACGAGGAGACCATTGGCTACCGTTGGGGTGGAACCGAATTTTGGTCCCCAGGAACTGGAGGAAGTAGGGTTGTATACGCCATTGGTGCCCTGACCATACTGGTTCTGAACCCTGGGCAGACCTTCCGCCTTCTGCAGACTATAGGAAGAAGCAGCAATGATCTCGGTATGACCATTGGCCGTGCCTCCCTTTTTTGTGGTGATGATGATGGCGCCGGCTGCAGCGCGGGAACCATAGAGCACGGCTGCGGCGGGTCCCTTGAGGATATTTACTGACTCCACATTGTTGAGATCGATATCCAGGGCCCGGTTGGCGGGCTGGTTATCACCCAGCGTACCGTTGGGCCCCCCATTGGTGCGATCTACATCATTGCTGATAGGAATACCATCTACCACGAACAGGGGCTGGTTGCTCCGGGTAAAAGAGGTGATCCCGCGGATGTTGATGTTGATAGATGCGCCTGCACTGCCGCTGGCGCTGGTGATATTCACACCCGAGACCTTGCCTTCCAATGCGCCGACAATGTTGACGGATCCCTTGTCAGCGATCTGATCCGCTTTTAATTGCTGGGTGGCATAACCGAGAGAACGTTTGTCCCGGACGATACCCAGCGAGGTAACCACTACTTCGGACAGGGTCTTGTCCTTTGCAGCAAGCACGACCGAAATAGAGGTCCGGTTGCCGATCTCCACCTCCTGGTCGATCCAGCCGATGGCCGAGACAGAAAGTGACTTTGCTTTTTCAGGAACATTGAGGGAGAAAGAACCGTCGGATTGTGTACTGGTACCTGTCTTTGTACCTTTGATAATAATGGTGGCGCCCGGGACCGGTTTACCTTCCGGATCTGTGATCTTGCCGGTGATGGTGCGGTTTTGGGCAAAGAGTGATACGGATAGCAGTAGCAAGCTACCTGCTAACAGCAGTAGTTTTCTCATGTGAGAGATGTGTTTTGGTTACTAAATCAGTTTTTGGTAGCTAAATTTAAACCAAACATCACCGGATTTTGCTATTATCCCCACTACTAATTAGCGAAGTGAGTTACTAATAAAAGGAAAACCGCGGCACCCCTGCCGGGAGCCGCGGCTTTACACGACAAATGAGCTAAGTGTTTATTTATATAATAATTCGTAATACTCATGGGCCATCCGCCCGGCATCGAACTGGTAGCGGACATCCCGCATGCCATTCTTGGCGATCTGCCGCCAGGTATCATAGTTATCATAATAGGCCGGCAGGATCTCTTTTTGCAGGATCTCGAAGAGCTTATCGTAGTCATAGTCGTCCTGCTCCTCGACATGCATATTGGCATAATCGGCCTTGGGGATCACAAACCCGTTGTTGCCATGATTGACGAACTCGGGGATCCAGCCGTCATCGGTGGAGAAGTTCACGGCGCCGTTCATGGCCGCTGTCATACCGCTGGTGCCGGATGCTTCGCGGGGTACACGGGGGTTGTTGAGCCAGCAGTCGGCAGCCTGTTTGAGGCGCTTCGACAGAGACATCTCATATCCGATGACCACGGCGACATTCTTATAGTTCTTGCTCAGGTGGACGAGATAGTTGAATTCGTTGATCGCCGGGTAGTCCATCGGGTATGGCTTTCCGGCCCAGATGATCTGAACGGGGTATTTGGTATCGGCCAGCAGCTGGTTGAAGCGGTCCATGTTACGGGCGAGGAACCCAGCCCGTTTGTAACCCGCAAAACGACGGGCCCAGACGATGGTAAAGACATTCGGATCGAAAAGCTTGCCGGTCTGGTCGGCGATGAGCTCGAAGCTTCTTTTCTTCATGTATTTCTTCCGGTCATCCCACCAGTAGTCATTGCCTTCCTCCATTTTCCGATAGAGCTCTTTATCGGCCCAGTAACGCCAGTTCTGCGCATTGGTAATGGAGATGATGGGACAGATGTCCTTGTATTTGCTCCACATGGCTCTTGAGACATCGCCGTGGAGTTTTGACACGCCGTTGGCCAGGTGGGCAAAACGCAGGGCGACGAGCGAATGATTAAAGGCATCGTCTTCGAGCCCGGTGAGCTTTTTTACTTCATCAACGGTCAGTCCGCAGAAATAGCTCATTTTATGACAGAGGAAGATATCGTGTTTTTCATTCCCGGCCTCTTCGGGAGTATGGGTAGTAAATACCAGTCGCTTGCGCACTTCTTCGATATTCCGGCCGAACTTCTGGTAGAGATAGAAAGAGGCGCTGATGCCATGGGCCTCGTTCAGGTGATAACGATCCGGATTAAAGTTCAGCTCGTCCACCAGTTTGGCCCCGCCTACACCCAGCAGGATGAACTGCGCTACTTTGGTAGCTACATTGGCATCGTAGAGACGATGGGTGATGGTTTGTGAGACATAATCGTTCTCGGGGACATCGGTGCTGAGCAGAAAAAGAGGGGCACTCTTAAAGGTCTCAGGATTAAGATACCAGACTTTTACCCATACCGGGTGGTCGTGTATTGTTATCTGGAATTTCAGACCGGTATCTTCGAGGAAGCTGTATTGTTTCTCCATCCAGGTAACCTGCAGGGTCTGGTCCTGGTTGCGGGCCTGGTCATAGTAACCGTATTTCCACAAAATTCCGACATTGATCATGTTCTGGCGCAATTCGTAGGCACTGCGCAGGTGTGACCCGGCCAGGAAGCCCAGGCCGCCGCTGTAGATCTTCAAGGGCTGATGCACGGCAAACTCCATCGAGAAGTAGGCTACTTTCTTCGAATACTGCTCGTCCACGGCGTAAGGAACAACATAATTTTTAAAGCTCATACAAATCCAAATTATTTCATCTATGTAATAAGTACGCAATATAACGGATAAACCGGATTAGAATTGCCTACCCTTTCAGGTCTTCCGGCGCGAACTCTCTACCGGGACTGTTTTTTTCTTGTCGGCGTTGCGTCTTTCATAATATCCTTCAAAAAAGCATTTGATATCGCGATGTACTCCGCAGCCGCCCTGTTCCTTTATCATGATGCCTCCGGAACCAAAAGAAAAGTCTATGGCACATGGGTCGGAATAGGATTTATAATGAGCGCCACCGGGGGAAGAGAATTTGGCTTCTCCCTTCAGCTCGCCATTACAGGTGCCATCCTCTTTTTCGAAGTGGATAAAGAAAAGGAAACGGGAGGGGTCTCTTCCATCCCGGATAGTGACAAAATTCCGTTTATCCTGTGCGTAGTCGCCGGAAAATTTGTGCTTATGGGGTAAAGTGTCGATGGGATTATAGACGGGAGGGATCTTTGTCGTCTTTTCATTTGATTCGGTGAGAATGAGGATAAAGCCACTTTCTTCGCTAAAGATATACGCGTCCCTTTTGAAAATGATCTGTCCGTCGGCCCCTTTGCGCTGATGGGACACCGTTAGCGTGTACTTCGCGTCCATGCCGGCCTGTCCATGTATATTGGACTCGTTGTCAGAGTAAAGAATGGGCCGGGCTGCCAGAAACCGGTCCTTTTTATCAAAGCAGAGGATATAGAGCACCCGGCGGTCTTTGGTCGTGCCTTTCACAAACAGATAGGTCTCCTGTTTGGGCACTTTTACCTTGCCGATGGCATGGAGACGGGGATGGCCGTCCTTCCCAAACCAGCGGGTCACTACGGTATCGGGTACCAGGCGGGTGAATAGCTTATTATTGATAGTCGAAGTCTCCGGTTCTTTGTGCCGGAAGATCGTATCGGTGACCAGGTAAGGCAATTTCAGGGGTTGGATCAACTCCAGAAAATCAGGGATCTCTACCTGTTCATCATTCTCCGCCAGGGACACTTTTTTGCTTTTACACGAGAAGAATAATGCCGACAATACGATCAACCACAGGTATTTATTCATAACTGTATTTACATACTAAAAGTAAACATTCAGGACAAAGATTGGGCCGGGCCTGCAATTTTTTTTCAAAATTTAATCAATTCATCCATTTTTATTTTTAGATTTGTCTAAATTTATTTTTCGACAGACCTGAATATGAAAGTATCCGCCAGTAAAGAGAATCACCTGAAAGCCATTTTCCACCTGCAACAGGAGCAGGGTATCGTCACGACCAATGCGCTGGCGGCGGCACTGCGGACCCGGCCTGCATCGGTGACAGACATGCTGAAGAAGCTGAAGGAGCAGAAGCTGCTGATCTACGAGCGCTATAAAGGATTCAAGCTTAGTGCCGAAGGAAAGAAGGCCGCGGTCCAGGTCATCCGCAAACACCGGCTGTGGGAATATTTCCTCGTAAAGAAATTACAGTTTGGCTGGGAAGAGGTGCATGAGATAGCCGAAGAGCTGGAGCATATCAGCAGCAAGAAGCTGATAGACAGGCTGGATTCCTTTCTGGATCATCCGGATACCGATCCGCATGGCGATCCCATCCCCGATAGCCAGGGCCGCTTCCACACCCGGCGCCAGATCTGTCTGGCTGAGCTGCCGCTGAACAAGGAAGTACAGGTATCGGGCATCAGCAGCCAGACGACAGAGATGCTGGAAGTATTGCAACATAATCATATCCGGCTGGGAACCCGGCTGGAGATAAGAAAAAAATTTCCTTTTGATGACTCCCTGGAGCTAAAGGTCCGCAACCGGCCACCGGTGACGATCAGCGCCCAGGTCGCAAAAAATGTGCTTGTAAACGATGATGAATCATTGGCAGAAAAACGTTAGCCTTAGCGAGGTGCATGGCAGTATCGATACCACATCCCGGAAAGGACCGTGGTGGAGGCAGCTTTTTGTTTTCTTTGGCCCTGCCTACCTCGTGAGTGTGGGGTATATGGACCCCGGCAACTGGGCTACAGACCTGGCAGGCGGCAGCCGTTTCGGTTATTCCCTGCTCTGGGTCCTGCTGATGAGCAATGTCATCGCGATACTCCTGCAAAACCTGGCGGCACGACTGGGCATTGTACGGGGTCGTGACCTGGCACAGGCCAACCGGGAGGTATATCCCGCTTTTATCAACGTCCCCCTCTATATTCTCGCGGAGATCGCCATCGCAGCCTGTGACCTGGCGGAAGTGCTGGGTATGGCTATCGGGCTTCAGCTGTTGACAGGATTGCCCCTGGTCTATGGAGTATGTATAACCGTCCTGGACACCTTCCTGCTGCTTTTCCTCCAAAAGCTGGGCATGCGCCGGATGGAAGCCTTTGTCATCGGGCTTATCGCGGTAGTCGGGGGCTCTTTCCTTGTTGAGATCATCCTGGCCAAACCGGATATGAAAGATGTGGTAACCGGTTTTGTACCGATCCTGCAGGGAAAGGACGCTTTGTACATCGCCATCGGGATCATCGGCGCCACGGTGATGCCGCATAACCTTTATCTGCATTCCGCCCTGGTACAGACCCGGAAGATCAAACCGGGCGAGGAACACATGCGCAAAGCTCTGAAGATCAATTTCCTGGATAGTGCTGTGGCCCTGAACCTCGCCTTTTTGGTAAATGCGGCCATTCTTATCCTGGCGGCTACGGTATTCTTCAAGACAGGCAATACCAATGTCGCCAGCATCAAGGAAGCCCATCGCCTGCTGCCGATGCTGGGGACCTGGGCGCCAAAGCTATTTGCCATTGCGCTCATCGCCGCCGGGCAGAGCTCGACGCTGACCGGTACGCTGGCGGGACAGATCGTCATGGAGGGGTATTTACAATTGCGGATCAATCCCTGGGTCAGAAGGTTGCTGACCCGTCTGCTGGCCATTGTACCGGCGGTCATCGTGATCCTGGTTTTTGGGGAAAATGAGGTGGACGCGCTGTTGGTTTTGAGCCAGGTCTTCCTCAGCGTTCAGCTGGGTTTTGCCGTTATCCCCCTGATCCATTTTGTCAGCGACCGGAAGACCATGGGAAATTTTACGGTCCGGCCGGTGATCCAATTCCTTGCCTGGGCGGCTGCGGCGTTGCTGGTCTATCTGAACGTAAAGCTGGTAATAGAAGAGACGGCTCCTTTTATGGCCGCACCGGGCCAGCTCATCTGGAAGATACTGATCATCGTGGGATCGCTGGCGGCCCTCCTGTTGTTGTCATATATAACCCTGCATCCATGGATAACCCGCAGGGTCCGGCATGCTACCCCACAGGTCCATCCGCTGCCCGGTGGCTGGAAAGACTGGACTCCCCCAGCCTTCCGGCACATTGCCATCGCCCTCGATTTTAGCGAGCACGACCAGAAGCTGCTGGCATATGCCTTCGCCCAGGGTGGCAGGAATGCCCGTTATCTCCTGATCCATGTGGTAGAGAGCGCTTCTGCCCGTTTGCTTGGGAAAGAGAGTGATGACTATGAAACCCGTAAGGACCAGGAAAGACTGGACCAATATCAGCTGCTGCTAAACGAAAAAGGCATCCAAAGCCATACGGCTCTTGGTTTTCGTCACCGAAGCCGGGAGATCGCGCGACTGGTAAAACAGCAGGAGGCCGATATGCTGGTCATCGGCTCGCACGGGCACAGCGGACTAAAGGATTTTATTTATGGAGAGACGGTGAATGCAGTCAGACATGAATTGAAGGTCCCTGTCCTCGTTGTAAGCCTATGATCTTTTTGACCGGATCAGATGTTTTAACCGGCTAAAGGTCTCGGGTTTAATATTAAGATAAGAGGCAATATATTTCTGCGGCACCCGCTGCATCATCTGGGGATGGGTGCGGACATATTCCAGGAACCTTTCCCTCGTATTCTTATTTAGCTGGTCAAAGTACCGGCTGTCCTTTTTGACAAAAAGCTCAGAGATCAACAATCGCCCCAGGCGTTCGATCTTCGGGAACTGGTCATACATCTGCTCAAGATTGTCGTAGGAAATCGAGAAAAAGACAGTCGGCTCGATGGTTTCCACGACCGAACCCGAGGGTATCCGGTTATGAAAGGACAGCTCGGAATGGATGATATGTCCTTCGGTCGCCAGCTGAATGGTAATCTCATTATTCTTAAGGGGCAGGTATTTCCGGGCTAATCCGCTGGAAATAATATTGAGATATCTTTCTGTTTCCCCTTCGCGGATCACCTTTACCTTTTTGTCGTATTCACGGATCTCGATATAGGGCAGCAGCTGGCTGAACTCCTGCCTGCTTAGGGGAACATACGCTGAAAGATAGTGATGGAGCTTGTCAAGAGCGGCCTTATGGGTGGTGCTGGTCCTGGTCATCGATAAATGGTTTTGGTGACCGGAGGACGTTTTCTCAACAGCTGCTTCAGCCGGCTGAAGGTCTCTGGTTTCATGTTGAGATAAGAAGCCAGGTATTTCTGAGGGACCCTTTGCATCAGATCGGGATTGTTCTCTACAAACCGGAGAAATCGTTCGCGGGTGTCCAGCCGCATACATTCCAGCTCCCATTCTTCCTTTTGCAGCACGAACTGGGTGGTCATAAGACGGCCCAGCTTCTCGATCCGGGTGCTTTGCTGATAGATCCTGTCGAGGTCTTCCCGGGTAAGGGAAAGCAGGACCGTGGGCTCCAGTGTCTCTACATAATAGGAAGAGGGGGCGCCCGACAGAAAAGAGGCAGACGAGCCGATCAGCTGCCCTTCCTTTGCGATATTGGTGACGACTTCTGTCTTACCCCGGTAAAAATATATCCGGACCAGTCCTTTTACCACAAAATTCATGTATTGTTCGACTTCTCCGGCCAGGACGAGCTGGTGTTTCTTATCGAGGTTCCTGACCACGATCTTATCTGCCAAAAAAGTAAATTCTCCATTGGTCAATGCTACATACCCTGACACATATTGTCGTAACATGTCTAGCATAGGCAGATAGTTAGTGTTCCGGAAATAGGTTATCCCTACGCAAACATACTAAAAAAACCATGCCTTGCGGGATGGAAATGTGGTGTATATCCCTTACGTTTGCTATCCTTTGAACGTAAAAAAGCAGAAATATGGCCAAAAAAATTAAAGTTGCGAATCCGGTTGTAGAACTGGATGGGGATGAAATGACCCGCATAATCTGGAAATTTATTAAAGACAAGCTGATCCTGCCTTATCTCGACATCGACATCAAATATTATGATCTTGGTGTTGAATACCGTGATCAAACCGATGATCAGGTAACCATTGACGCAGCCAATGCCATCAAACAATATGGCGTAGGGATCAAATGCGCCACCATCACTCCTGATGAAGCGCGTGTAACCGAATTCAAGCTGAAGCAAATGTGGAAAAGCCCCAACGGGACGATCCGCAATATCCTGGATGGTACGGTCTTCCGCGAGCCTATCGTTATGAGCAATGTGCCCCGGCTGGTGACCAACTGGACGGCGCCCATCATCGTCGGCCGTCATGCATTCGGAGATCAGTATCGTGCTACCGACACCGTTATCAAAGGGAAAGGCAAGCTGACCATGACCTTCACCCCCGAAGACGGCAGCGCTCCCCAGACCTTTGAAGTGTTCAATTTCAAGGGAGATGGCGTCGCGCTGAGCATGTACAATACAGACGAGTCCATCAAGGGTTTTGCAAGAAGCTGTTTCAACATGGCATTGAGCAAAAAATGGCCGCTGTACCTGTCTACAAAAAATACCATCCTGAAGAAATACGATGGCCGCTTCAAAGACATCTTTGAAGATATCTATCAGAAAGAGTTCAAACAAAAATTCCAGGAAGCAGGCATCGTATACGAACATCGCCTGATCGATGACATGGTCGCCAGCGCACTGAAGTGGAACGGCAATTTCGTTTGGGCCTGTAAGAACTATGACGGGGATGTACAAAGCGATTCTGTCGCCCAGGGTTTTGGTTCCCTCGGTCTCATGACCTCTGTCCTGATCACCCCCGATGGAAAGATCATGGAAGCGGAAGCAGCCCATGGTACGGTAACACGTCATTATCGTGACCACCAGGCCGGCAAGCCTACTTCCACCAATCCTATCGCCAGCATCTTTGCATGGACCCGTGGTCTTGCATTCCGCGGTAAGCTGGATAGCAACAAGGAGCTGATCGATTTTGCCAATGCACTGGAATCCGTATGTATCGAGACGGTAGAGAGCGGCAAAATGACCAAGGACCTCGCTGTTTGCGTACATGGTAACAAGGTCGAGCATGGCAAACACTTCCTGTATACGGAAGAGTTTCTGGATGCCATCGACCAGAATTTACAGCAAAAATTAAAATAGGAACCGGAAGAAAAAACAATAACGGCCCCCCGCAGTTGAGCTGCAGGGGGCCTTTTCATTTCGGCTAAATCAGCTAAATATATTTTTGTTAATTTATAGTTATCCTTATATTCGCATCACTTTCATCGTTAACCTACAACACTACACACCATGCCACGGCTGCTCAAAACGCTGTTACTTGTCCTGCATGTGCAAATTATTGCACGGGATAAAAAATCATCCCCCCACTCAAAAGATCTTCACAGAAAGTCCTACAGTAATGGCTTCCATTAGTTTGTCATAAGTCCTGGTGACGCATTATGCGTCAACTCCTTGTGGCTATTATACTTCATTTTCTACACCGGTCATTCCCCTAAATGACCCGGACCAGATATCTATTTCTCTCACTATTCAACTTTAATTAACCAAAACACTGATCAACATGCGAAAACTGCTATTTCTTGCAGCATTTTTTTTGCTTTCCGCGCACCTGCTGCTCGCCCAGCAGCGTACTATTACCGGAAAGCTAACCGATGAAAAAGGCGGCCCGATAATAGGCGCCACCATCGTTATCAAGGGCTCCACCGCCGGTACATCATCCAATGCCGACGGGACCTTCTCCATCAATGTGCCCCCGGGTGCAAAAAAGCTGACCATCTCCGGTATCGGGCTGGAAACACAGGACGTCGATATAACAACCAAATCCGCTGTCAGCCTGGTATTGAAACCTGGGAACAAGAGTCTCGAGGAAGTACTTGTTGTGGGTTATGGCGTCAGGACAGTGCGGGAAAATACGGGGTCCATATCAAGGGTCAAAGGTGAAAAGGTCACGGCAGAGCCTTCCGTGTCCATCGACCAGGCGCTGGCCGGCAAGACTGCCGGTGTACAGATAACGCTCGGCAGCGGCGTGCTGGCGGACAGAACGGCTATCCGGGTCAGGGGTATCAACTCGATCTCCTCTGCGTCGCAGCCGCTGTTCGTCGTCGACGGCATTCCGCAGAACGCCAATACGTTTAACCTGAACGGCTTTAACGGCGGCAACGGCACGAGGTTCGACCCGTTGCAGCTGATCAACCCGGACGATATTGAATCCATCGACGTCCTGAAGGATGCCGGTGCATCCTCGATCTATGGTTCCCGCGCCAGCAATGGTGTCATCATTGTCACGACCAAGAAAGGCCGCAAAGGCACAACCAAGGTCAGCTTCGCCTCAAAGGCCAGCTCGGCCAGCGCGAGGAAGCTGCCGCCACTGCTGAATGCGGACCAGTTCATGACTATTACCAACGAAAAGGGCGCCAACCGTTTTGGCGCAGGGTCTGCTGCTGCCAGTATGGCCAAACCAAGTGATATCGATGGGGATGGTAAGAACGATAATACTAACTGGAACGACCTCATCTATCGGACGGGGCAGACCTACGACAATTCCATTTCCTTCTCCGGCGGCGCGGACAGACTTTCCGTATACGGTTCTGCGCGGTACCTGAACCAGGAAGGCATTACGCTTGGCAACAAGCTGACAACCGGCCAGGCGCGGCTGAATATGGAATTTACTCCCAAGACCTGGTTCAAGTCGGGTCTGCAGGTGAGTTATGCCAAGACGCTGAACAACGGCGTTCTGACCGACGGATACATCGCCGGTACATCCATATCCGGCTGGCAGGCTGAGCCTAATGTCTCCGCTTTTGACCCAAAGAACGCGACGGGTTATAACCTTACGGCCAATGGGTTATTGGGCAATGGGAACAATGTCACTTCTATTGGCGGTGTCAACTACCTGCCCAGCGCATCGTACTACGTGAACCCTCTGCCGCAGATCAATCTTCAACGGAACAACAATACAGCGCAGGACCTGAGAGCTAACATCTATGGGGAGATCCAGCCCATTACGGGGTTAAGACTCACGTCCAAGTTCGGCATCCAGTATTTGACCAACTTCGAAGACCAGTATAGCTCGCCCCTCGTCAATGGCCTGGGTCTAAGCTACGGTGGTCTCGAGCAGGAACAACGCCGGGAATACGACCAGTGGAACTGGCAGAACTATGCCAGCTATGACAAGACGATTGCCGGTAATCATAAGATCGGCGTAGTAGCAGGTACGGAATACCAGAAGAACACCTATTTCTATCAGTATACCGGCGCCAACAACTTCACTGATCCCTTCTTCAACCATATCGTGGATGGTGCCTATACAAATACACAGCCCGGCACCACCACCCTGCTGGATAATACCGGGGGAAACCTTGGCTCGAACGGCCTTATCTCTTATTTCGGCCGGTTGAACTATGCCTATGCCGGCAAATATTTTATCGAAGGCTCTTTCCGCAGGGACGGCTATTCGGCATTCGGTCTGAACAAAAGGTTCGGGAATTTTCCCAGCGTCAGCGCGGGTTGGGAGATGACCAAGGAAAAGTTCATGCAGGAAATTCATTGGCTGGACTATTTAAGGGTCCGCGGCAGTTATGGCCAGGTAGGCAGCTTCGGAAATATCACCGACTATGCCGCCCTTACCCTGTATAACGGCGCCTCCTATACGAGTTTAAATGGCCTGGCTATCAGCCAGGCGGGAAATGCCAACCTGAGATGGGAGACTTCGAAGAAGACGGATATAGGTTTCGATGCAACTCTTATGAAAGGGAAGGTCAGTATTACAGCCGACTACTTTTATAACAATATAAATGGCCTGATCCTGGCTGCTCCGACCTTGTATAGCGTCGGTATTCCCAATTCAAGCATCAGCACCAATATCGGCGGAATGTACAACAAGGGTATCGAGTTGACCGTCAGCGTTGTACCTGTGTCGACAAAAGACTTTACCTGGACCACCTCGATCAACTTTACCCGAATCTGGAACAAGGTAACGGGGCTGGTTCCTTCCAACAACAATGCGGACATCGTAACTGGTGTGGCAGTTGCAAGCGTCGGGAAAAAGCTGGGTACCTTCTATCTCCCTGTCTGGGCAGGTGTAGATCCGGCGACGGGCAACCCCCGGTGGTTTGCCAAGGACGGCTCGATCAAGCAATACAACTATGGCGGCTCCGGCAAGACGCTGTGGACGAATGCCAAGGGTGACTCGGTCGGCGCGCTGACCGGTTCAGATTTTATCTACCAAAAAAGGAGCGGTCTTCCGACCTTTTATGGCGGCTGGGACAACACCTTCTCCTACAAGGGCTTCGATCTGAACATTTCCATCACCTACCAGGGTGGGAATTATGTCTACAATAGCTCGAAGGCGGGTATGATGACCAACCAGTTCAGCAACAACTTTACGGCTATCCTGAATAGATGGCAAAAACCCGGACAGGTCACGGATGTTCCGAAGCTCTGGCTGGGAAGCGACAATACCGGCAACCAGGCGTCAACGAGATGGCTGGAAAAGGGTGATTTTATCCGCTTGAGGACCATTACGCTCGGTTATAATGTCCCCAAGAAGATGCTCGGCAGGATCGGTTTTGACAATATCCACGTGTACGTACAGGCATTCAATCCCTTCGTCATCACGAAATATAAAGGTCTGGATCCGGACGTCAGCACAGCAGGTACGACTCAAAGCAATATTCAAATAGGAGTAGATTCCCGTGCTACACCTCAGCCAAAGATCTTTACCGCGGGCCTAAACCTGGGTTTCTAATCATTTAATTCAAGGAAATATGAAATTTAAATATATTGTTTTAGGATGTCTTATCGCAGGATCTATCGCGCCTTCCTGCACAAAGTCCGACCTCTTCAAGGCGCCGCAGAATGCTATTTCCGCGGACCAGGTTTACAGCACACCTGACCGGATCGAGAAAGCGTCTGTCGGGATGTATGACGCATTGCAGAATATCAATTTCTTCGGTGGACGGGTCCTCATCTATGCAGACATCAGAGGTCTCGACGCTATCCCCAATTCTTTCTTCGGGAATATGGGTTTTTACAGCTCTACCAATTCAAGCGACGGTACGGTGGCCACGGCCTACCAGGGCGCCTACAGGACCATTTACCAGGCTAATCTGTTCCTGCAGGGATTCACGCCTAAAGCCAGTGTTGTATCGCCTGATAAGGCTAATCAATATACCGGCGAAGCTGAGTTCATCCGCTCGCTGTGTTATTTCTACCTGGTGAATCTTTGGGCCCAGCCTTATAATTTTACGGCAGATGCTTCACATCCGGGAGTTCCTTTGGTATTGACTGCTGCCGATGATCCGTTTGCCACCAGCAACAACCTGCCAAGGTCTACCGTAAAACAGGTATACGACCAGATGGAGAAGGATTTGCTGGACGCAGAAGCCAAGTTGCCGGACCCAGGTTCCGATCCCTTTACCAAGGTCGCAAGGGCTACCAAGGGTGCAGCCAGGGCTTTGCTGATGCGCCTCTACCTGTATAAAGGCGACTGGACAAAGGCCAACCAATATGCGGATGCGGTGATCAATATGAATAAGTATTCGCTGAATGCCGGCAATCCCATTACAACTTTCCGCACGCCCTATACGACAGCGGAATCCATTTTCTCGGTCGCCATGAGCGGCTCCGACAACCCTAATACCAACAACTCGCTCGGACAGCACTATGGCCCGAGGGCCAGGGGTGATATTTCGATCAGTGCGGACTATATCAACCTGATGGATACAACCGTCGATCTGAGATACCGTGCCAAAGGCGGGGATTCCCTGATGGAAAGAAGCAACGGAGCCTTCTGGACGAGAAAATATGTCGGTCTGACGACGGACTTCGTGCCTGTGCTGCGATATGCCGAAGTTTTACTGTCCAAGGCGGAGGCCCTGGCCAAGCTGTCACCGTCGACAGTAGACGCTAACGCCGTAACCCTATTGAACCAGATCAGAACAAGGTCCAATGCGGCGCCTGTTGCGCCTGCCACCCAGCAGGACCTGGTTAACGCACTGATAAAGGAAAGGAGGATCGAGCTCGCCTTTGAAGGCCAGGGTTCTCTCGAGTTCCAAAGGAATAAGATGGACCTTCCTGCACACAGCACAGTTCCGCTGCAGGCATGGGGTTCGAACTACAGGGTACTACCCATTCCAAAATATGAAACGGATAAGAATCCGAATCTCAAGCAGAATGATGGCTATTGATCATCGCTTGAAAATAAAAAAGGCCGCGGCTATGCCGTGGCCTTTTTTTATAACCTGTTATAATTTGTGAATGCATCCGGCCGGTCGATAGACAAGGACTTTATACGACCTTTTTTCAAAAGTGTCTGAAGCCGATGGTCCGGAGCGAGGTTCTCCCGGTAAGCATCCAACGACGCAGCCAGCCCGGCAGCTGTATAGATGCCACAGAACGGCTGAAAGAATCCGGCCTCCGGACTTTCACGGTAGGCATAGTAATCAAAGGGACCATTCTCTTTATATGCCCCGATCATTTTTTCGACGGTTGCCGTATCCAGGTCGATCATGTCACAGGCCAGCAGCAGGATATCCATCCTGGGGAGACGCTGGTGCAGACTAAACAGCCCGTTCAGCGGGCCCGGAAGGTCCAGCGAATCGACGACCAGGTGCCGCGGCGGCAGGATCGTTTTGTACGCAGCCTGTTGTCCGCTGTTGATGGAATAAAATACAGGGATCTTCCAGGGACTCAGTTTCTGTCCCATGTGCAGGGCCCAGGGAGTCCCCTCTTTTACCAGTAATCCCTTGTCACTACCCATACGCCGGCTCTCACCACCGCAAAGCACCAGGCCCAGGAGCTTATCCATTCAATTGTTGTTTATCAGAATGACCAAGGTTCTTTTGCGGGTTAACCTTGTCACGTATTAGCTGCTTAAGTTCCTTAATCTCGGGAAAACGGCCTTCTCTACGGCGGTCGAAGATCAATTCACCATCTATGGAAATAATATAGGTGCCGGCCAGCGTCGCGGGCTGAAGGCTTACGGCATGGATATCGCCGGTGAAGGTAGTGAGCAGCTCCTGCGCCATATAGGCCGCCCGGAGCATCCAGCCGCATTGCGGACAGTATTCTATTGTGATGGCAGGCTTCATTGAGTCTCGTAAATATGTTTGCTGATATCTCCCGTTACAGTATGACAATTACAATTATTACCCCATTCCTGCGAGCCATCCGCATAATGTTCGCATTTCCAGATAGGAGCCTCGTGCTTGATCCGGTCGATGATATACCGGTTGGCGGCATAAGCTTCGCTGCGATGGGCCGAAGCCGTGATCACTACAACAGCGGTGTCCCCAACAGCGACTTTACCGATGCGGTGTTGCGCAATGGCGATATGCAGCTGCCATTTCGCGTGGGCTTCTTCCACGATCTCGTCGATGAGCTTTGTCGCAAGAGGGATATAGGCTTCGTATTCAAGAAAGTTTACGGCAAGCCCTTTGTTACTGTTGCGAACTTCACCGCTAAAGAGGACGACGGCCCCCGCACCAGGATGATGGGCCCCTGCCAGCAGCCCAACGATGTCCAGCGGTTCGGCAGAGATAGCTACAGGCGGCGTCGCGGGTGCGGGTGGCGCGGAACTAACCTCCGCTGCTGGGCGGTATGATGACGACTGTGTCATGTGCTTTCAATTTAAAATCCTTATCAATAAATCCTTCTTCCACTGCAAAACGGCAGGATGACAACAGCTCGCCTGCGCCTCCATTCATCTTCACCAGCACGGCTCTCAGCTCGTCCGTATTGCCTATCGTTTCCATGAGTTCGAACTCCGGCTGAAAATAGTCTTTCAGCTTTGCGTAGACGTGAATTTTCATGCTTTTGTATTTTTAGTCCTATCCTCCTATATGTAGCATGCTCAGATCGCTGCCGGTAAATCGCAACATCTGTTTCTGCTTCATTGCCGCCTGCAGCTTGTTCCCCCACTCTTCTTCACTTTCTCCGAGAGAAAGCGGGATGGGGTGATTGCTGCTAAGACAGCCATAGATATTACCGCTGCTGTCCAGCCGAAGCCGGTTGCAATCCCGGCAAAATGGTTGACTTTCGTTGGCGATGATCCCGATGACCTGTCCTTCTTCTGTTTTCCAGTAACGGGCGGTAGCCGAAGCTGCCCGGTCCAGCGGGGTCAGGGTATATCGTTTTGAAAGAATAGCAAGGATCTCTTCCTGTGTCAGCAGATAACGGTCTGCCTGGTCAAACAAGTGCCCCATCGCCATGATCTCGAGGAAACGGATCCTTATCCCACGCGATGCCGCCAGTTCCGCCAGGGGGAGCACCTGGGAATCATTGATCCCTTTCATCACCACGGCATTCATCTTGACGGCCAGTCCTGCGGCCAGAGCCGCATCTATGCCACGAATGATCCGGTCTGCCGAGTGACGTCTGCTCATCCGGAAGAAGGCGTCTTCGTCAACAGCATCCAAAGAGACATTGATCGACTGGAGACCAGCCTCCTTCAGGGGTAGCGCCAGCCTTTCGAGTAAAAAACCGTTCGTCGTCAGTTTGATACCGGGTGCCGGCAGGCTAGCGGAGTCACCCAGCATCTTTATTCCTTTAATAAGCCCGACCAGCCCGGTGTAGAGCAGGGGTTCCCCCCCCGTCAGCCGGATAGTGTCCAGCCGCAGCTGGGTGTGAAGCCGGCTGATCATCTCCAGCAGCTGTTCGGCAGGCAGCGAATCTCCTTTATGGGAGATATTGGCCTGTTTCAGCTCGTCCTCCCCTGCGACGCAATATACGCAGCCCAGGTTACAGTGATGCAACAGGCTAACCCGCAGGGTACTGAATGTCCTTCCATATTTATCCGCAATTATGGCCATATACTACCTATAAAGGTACGATAGTCGTCAGTGAATTAGCGTGGATTTTTCCAGGATGTTGAAATCGGCTTTAGGCCCTCCGCAGAGCGGGCAGCTATAGTCAGAAGAGACCTGTTCAAAGCTTGTCCCGGGCCTGATCCCGCTCTCAGGATCTCCATATTGCTGATCATAGAGGGTCAGACAATGGCGGCAGCGATACAGGGTCTTTTCTGTCGCGGGTGCATTCCCCGCAGGTGTGACGATGGGGTCCTGCTGGTTTTGCAGCTGGTAGAACTCCTTACATAAAGACACCAGGTAAGGGAAAATGTTCTCTTTTTCGAGGTCTTTCCGGAACAGGATATATTCTTTGGAATGAGGGTTAAACCCGGCCGTATGCCAGATCTCGTACCGGTCTAATAATTTCAGCTGCCCGGGCCGGATGACCTCCTGTTTGCGGATGATGACCGAACCCGAAAGCCCCGAGCCCCTGCGGGTCTTGATCGAAAAGGTCAGACCTTCCGTGCGGATGTCATCCTGATCCAGTAACCGGACGAGATAACGCTTCAGCCGAAGACCTTCGGGGCAAAAATCTTCCATCTGCCAGTTGAGCTCGCCCGATGCATGACGGACATTCATTCGGAACTTGCCGAGGGCAAACTCCCAAAGAGATAGGTCTGACTCTTCGATGCCTTTTACCAAAAGAGATTTCCAGGGAGTCGTATAGAGCTGGCCTATTTTGGTCTGAAGACAGATCAGGGAGACTGCCTTCAGAAAAGGCAGCGGGAATAATTCTTCGCGGCGGTAGATCCCCAGCCAGCTCTTATTGCCATATCGATTGAACCCCTCGTAATAGGGTACGTTGAAAGGCGGGAGCTGCAGCGACGGCAGGATTGGCCCGTCGGGGAAGAGACCGCGGGATTGTACGGCAGAGAACAGCAGCTCGCCCCAATTGTCCTCCCCCAACGACGACAGCAGATGCTGTTCGATCAGACGGCTGATACGCGGGATATCCGGGGAATAGACCCCCGTCTTCCAGCCAAACATTTCGTTGGTGCCGGGCCGGCGGACATAGAGATGCCAGTGGTTGTTCAACGCCGAGCTGATAAAATTAAGATGACCCGTAAAAAATGGGATCAGGGACTGGCTGCTCTCCACGAGGTTGATCTTTAACCGGGGACGGAAATCAAAGCCGGCCAGGATATCTTTATACAAGCCTTCGCTAACCCATTGCGATTTTCCGAAAACGGATTCGGTCACATAAGAGCTGATGATGTTGGGATGATCCTCCTTCTCCGCCTCGAAAAAGATCCCCGCCTGTTCCAGCTCCCGGAAAAATGCCGGCCCATAGCGGTCGGCCACCTTGCAATACAGCTGCTGACGGGCGCCGAACTGCATGTCGGGAACTTTTGCCCGTTCTGCCGCCTCCACAATGGTGTAGAGGTCGCCGGCCGCAATGATGCCGCCGGGGAGGTTGATCTTTACGAGATGATTTTTGCGGAACATTCTTCCAGTATTTTTTTTATTTCCGGCCGGCAGCTTCCGCATCCCGTTCCGGCACCCGTGGCGGCAGAAAGCGCCCCGACATCGGTAAGACCTTCTTCGATCTTTTTTATAAGATTTCCGCTTCCCACATTGTTACAGCTGCAGACCAGCCGCCCCAGCGCCGGTTCGGCCTTTGTACCGCTGCGAAGCAGGCTGAGCCGCTTGTCACTGAGCTCGGTTCCGGCGGTGATCCATTCCCGGAACTCCCTGAATTCCTCTTTGTCGCCAACCAGAATAGCCCCGACGAGGCGGTCCTGGTGGATGATACATTTTTTATAATACCGTCTTGCTTTATCGATAAACACGATCTCTTCGTATTCACGGGAATTGGGGCTTTCGGGTATACCGATGCTACAGAGATCGAAGCCATGGATCTTGATGATATTCATGGGTACGCTGCCCTTGTAGTGACTGGCAATGTCTCCACTGAGATAACGGGCCAGCACCTCCGCCTGCTGTTCGGCAGCTGCGGTGAACCCATACAGGCTGCCGTCGAACTCGGCTATTTCCCCAATGGCATGGATGGAAGCATCGCTGGTCTGAAGATATCCGTTGATCACCAGCCCGCGGCGATATTCGAGTCCGCAGGCCTTTCCGATCTCGATATTGGGCACCGTGCCGATAGCAAAAACAAGCGTATCGCAATCCAGCACACGGCCACTGCGCAGACGTATACCCGTGAGCTGCGACTGACCATAAAAAAGCTGGACCTCATCGGAATAATATAATTCGCAACCCAGATCGACAATCTCTTCGTGGAGCAGCTGGCTGCCCAGGGTATCGAGCTGGCGGTCGAGAAACCGCGAGCTGCGGTGGATGACCGAGACCCTGATAGCCATTTCACGCAGGGATGCAGCCAGCTCCAGACCCAGCAGACCGCCGCCTACTACGACCACATGTCCGCCGGCAGGCACCTGCTCCCTGAACCGGTCTGCATCTGCACGGCTTCGCAGCGTGAAGATACCATCCAGGGCCGGGATATTTTTGGGCAGGGCCGCACGGCTGCCCGTAGCAAGGATAAGCCGATCATAACAGGTAGTGACCCCTGTAGAATCGATGACATATTTGTCTTCACGGTTTATGGACTCGATACTGACGCCCCGGCGCAGATCGATATCGTTGTCATTCTCCTCTTCATCGGTCATGCGCACCAGGTCCTTCCAGCTCTGTGTCCCACTGATATAGTCCGGCAATTGCACGCGGTTGTAAAAGGGCTGATCTTCCTTGTTAAAGACAATGATCTCGTCGTCCTGGTTGAGGGCGCGGTAGCTCCGGACAAAACCATGCGCCCCGGCTCCCGCGCCTACGATGACGATCCGTTCCTTTTTCTTTTTATAGCGTAATACGGCAACGGCGCAGAACTTAAAATCAGGTTCTTTGGAAATAGGGTCTACCAGGTTGTTGGTTACATTGTTGACCCGGTTGAGATCGTTACCCAGGATCTTTCCCCAGTGCATGGGAAGAAAGACGGTGCCTTTCTTTACGCTATCGGTCAGCTTAGCCGGTACCCGCACTTCTCCGCGACGGGATCGGACCTCGACAATGTCATCCGCCGTCAAACCCAGGGCGCGGGCGTCCGCGGGATGGATCTCCAGGCAGGCTCGTGGGCTATGCTGTTTTAGCTTGTTGACCTTTCCCGTCCTGGTCATAGTATGCCACTGATCACGGATACGGCCTGTCGTCAGGATAAAGGGATAATCGGGATCCGGCAGCTCGCTGCGTAATTCGTCATCCGCAGCATGAAAGACAGCTCTGCCGGAAGGGGTATGGAATTTCCGGTCAGTGAACAGACGGGCTGTACCTGCCTCCCTCCTACCCGCCGGATCGCCGTGACTGCCGGCGGGGTACGGCCATTGCACAGAACGGCGTCGTCGAAGTATTTCATAATCCAGACCGGTGATATCGATGGAGGTGCCAGCGGTCAGCAAGGCATGCTCCTTAAAAATAGCAGCGGGTCCGCTATAGTCAAAACCCGGAAAGCCCATCTTCTGCGCCAGCCGACATAGGATCGTAGCATCGGGCAGGGCCTCGCCGGGAGCGTCGAGCACTTTGTCCAGCAGGCTGATCCTTCTTTCGGAATTGGTCATGGTCCCTTCCTTCTCCGCCCAGGTGGCGGCAGGCAGGATCAGATCGGCATAGGCCAGGGTCTCGGGCTTGTTGCTGACCTCCTGCACGACGACAAATTTTGCTTTCTTCAGCGCGGCTTCGGCCTGGCGGATATCCGGCAGACTGACCAGGGGGTTGGTCCCCATTATCCAGATGGCTTTTAGCCGGCCTTCGGCGAGGGCTGCGAACATCTCTGTAGCGGTCAGCCCCGGTTGGGCGGAGATAGGACCGCTGCCCCAGTATTCCTCCACCTGCCGGCGGTGTTCGGGATTGGATAGGTCCCTGTGTGCGGGCAGGAGATTGGCCAGGCCGCCTACTTCCCGACCGCCCATGGCATTGGGTTGCCCGGTCAGGGAAAAGGGGCCGGCACCGGGCCGTCCTATCTGTCCTGTCAACAGGTGAAGATCGATAAGAGAAAGCACCTTGTTCACTCCGCTGACACTCTGGTTCAATCCCATTGTCCAGAAGCTGATATATCCCCCGGACTTTCCTATCCAGGTAGCGGCCTGACGGATATCCGTTTCGGGGAGCCCGCAGAGAAGCGCCGCCTCTTCTACCGATCGGGCGAATACCCGTTCCCGGTAATCCTCAAATTTTTCGGTATGCTCGCGGATGAACTCCGGGCTAAAGGTCCCCTGCTCGATCAGGATGCGACCGATGGCGTAATGGAGGGTCATGTCGGTGCCGGGGTTCAGCGGCAGATGGAGATCGGCTGCGACGCAGCTGTCGGTGCGGCGCGGATCGGCGACGATGATCTTTACGTCGGGATGAGCCGCTTTATGGGCCTCCACACGTCGCCAGAGGATGGGATGACACCAGGCCGGATTTGCGCCGGTAACAAAAAAGCAATCGGCCAGCTCGATGTCTTCGTAGCTGACCGGAACACTGTCCTCGCCAAGCGCCTTTTTATAAGCTGCAACGGCGCTGCTCATACAAAGCCTGGAATTACTATCGATATTGTTGCTGCCGATAAATCCCTTCATCAGCTTGTTGACCACATAATATTCTTCTGTGAGACACTGCCCGGATACATAAAAGGCCACGGAGTCAGGGCCATATTTGCCGATAAGGGTTCGAAAAACCGCGGCAGCCCGGTCCAGCGCCTCGTCCCAGCCGACACGCTGCAGGGGCATATGCCGGGCCGGCCGCATCTGAGGAAAGAGCAGGCGGTCGCTGCGGTCGTTGGAAGTGTGATGGAGATTTAGTCCCTTGCTGCACAGCATTCCTTTGTTCACCGGGTAGTCAGCACTGCCTTCGACGGAGATCCTGCCTTTTTTATCTTTGTGTACGGTGACGCCGCAGCCTACACCGCAATAACAGCAGGTGGAGAAGTAGCGTTCGGTGTGACGAGGGTTTACAGACATGAATAGATAAATTTTTTAGGTCGTGACAGCGGTCCGGCAGTGCTGCCATTAAGCCGTTGCCGGCGCCGTCATTTCCGGCGCGGCAGCCGGCGACGCCTTTCGAAACCGGGTTACCGATACGATAGCAGCAATGACCACCACCGTTAGCCCGATATAGGTAAAGGCCTGACCATATGTGATGGATTCCGATTTGAACAGGAAGCCAAACAACATCCCGCCCAGGTTGCCGCCCGCACCTACTACCCCGCTGACAAGACCTACATTTTTTTCGTTAATAAAAGGGACGATACCATATACAGCGCCATTGGCCATTTTCAGAAAGAGGGCAAAGGTCAGCATGAAGGCGATAGCGATCGGGAAGCTCGGTGCATGTGCAAAGGCGATGAGTCCCAGACCTTCGAGAAGCAGGGCTGCAGCCAGCAGGCTTCCTTTTCCGCGCATGCCCCAGCGGAAGCCGGCGCGGTCGGAGAAATAGCCTCCAAGCGCACGGGCGAAGACGTTCATAAAACCAAAGAGACCAGCCCAGAAGCCGGCGCTATGTTGCGACAGATGGAAGCTGTCTACAAAGTGCAGTGACGCTACATTATCAAAGGTGATCTCCATGCCAAAACACATGGCATAGGCCATCGTCAGTGCGACTATACGCCAGTCGGCAAGGACGGACCAGTCCGTGGAGCGGGAGGCAGCAGCCGGGTTACCAACCTCCGAATAATTCCCCGCCGGAGTATCCTTTGTGTATTTATAATATAAAAAGGATACTATCCACATCATGACGGCGGGCACGATCATCGCATATCGCCAGGCCATATGTGGCGCATAACCAAATCCTACGATAGCCGAGAAGATGATGGGCATGACCATATTGGTCACTCCCCCGCCCAGGTTACCCCAACCGCCGGTGACGGCATTTGCTGTACCCTTTATATTCGAAGCGAACATCATCGAAGTATGGAACTGGGTGATGACGAAAGAGCCGCCTATAACACCAATGGCCAGTCGAAATAAAAGAAAGCTGGTATAGTCTGTCGCCAACCCGGCGAGGAGTACAGGTATCGAACCGACGAGGAGAAGACGTACGGCTGTCTTGCGTGGTCCGAGCCGGTCGCACAATTTGCCGATGAGCAGCCGGGCGATGATGGTCGAAGAGACCGATGCAATAATGGTATTGCCGACCTGTGCTTTTGTCAACCCCAGGTCTGCGCGGATGGCAGGCATCAGGGGAGCAAGGCCAAACCAGCCGAAGAAGCAAACGAAGAACATGAGCCAGGTGATGTGGAAGGTGCGCATCTGGACCGTGTTCAAAGAGAAAAGACGGATGCGGTCGAGGGGGCCGGCGGACGGCGCAGCTGCTAACGGTGTTGGAGTTTTGTTCTTCATATCAGTCAGTTTTATTTGGTCAGGAAATCAGGTTTTATATTTAATTGCAGATAGGCCCAGGTGGCGTTGAGCCTGGCCGTTCCGGGGCTGATCCCCTTGGCATATTCCATGCTGCGGGAAGCGGCCAGACCGCAAAAGCCGGTTTCAAGCGTGACCGCCTTGCTCAGCTGGTAGTCCGCGATCAGGTCGACTTCGCTGCCAAGATAACGGGAAAGGCTATTACCCTTCAGATCCTTTTGTGCGGCAGCAAGTCCAAAATAATGATAGGCCAGCTCCAGCGTCAGCCGGTGGTCCCGGGAGCTGTATTTTTCTTTTGCAAAAGGGTTGTTGAGCCCACCGGTAGCCGATCCGGAACCGGCATAGAAAAAGTCCATCGCACCCCAGAACTTATGTGGCGTCCCATAAAGCGGATCAAAGCGGTGATTGGTGGTGGAAGCGGAGAAGGAGTTGTTCCCTGAAACATAATCCCAGCCAAGGGTCGTGGAAAATAATTTTCGGCTATAGGTTAATGATAGTGTCGACGTATAGGCGGATAGGTTCAGACCGTCCCGGTCCCTGCCCGCCTGGTAATAAAATCCGGCTTGCAGACTCCAGTCGTTGCGGTGACCTAAAGGGGTGTTCAGCAGCAGTCCGGTCGTGACGCGGGCATTGACACCCGGCTGGGAAAAGTGCCGTCCATAAATATACCCCGTGTCGGAGCCGGCGATGTTACGGACCGAATCCAGCCGGTATTTTCCAAATTCATCGGCAAAGACCAGTCCTGTAAGCCGGGAGCGGCCGATGGAGCGGGCTACATAGAGGAACTGCATGGACTTATAATCCTGGTTAGCTCCATTGGTGCCGGGAGCCGTGGCCAGGGCCGGGCTGCCATTCCGCGCGCTGAGACCGGCGGTATTCGTCAGCGGGATAAAAGCCGCGGGCACCGGCGCGAGGTTACCCCTGCTATCCTTTATATAGGGAGGCAGGTTAGCCGGCGTATAATAGGTGCCATTATAATTGACGGCGTCAGTATTCTGGTTGAAGGCAGCCCCCAGGTCGGCCTGCCACCCGCCATGCCGGAGCCGGAATACGATGGCGTCATGACGACGGGCCTGTTGGAGCCAGTCCAGGTTGCCCAGCAGACGCTGGTCATCATATACCAGCTCCTGTCTGCCGATGCGAACGCTGAAATAGTCCACGGCGGAATGGGCAAAAGAGCTGTCTGCCTTGTTCGCCAGGATGAGCTCGGCCCATGCCTCATGTACGCTAAGGCGGTTGCCGTCGGCATTGTTGATAGTGGAAGCATCGGCGCCCCATACACGGATATCCTGTACAGAAGCCTGGAAGATCACCCGGGAAGAGCGATAGTTAAAGCTAAGCCGCGCCCGCTGTGATGTAAGAAAGGCAGGTTTGGCACCAACTGTTTCCAGCGTGCCATAGCCGTCGCGGAGCTCGGTCCGTGTCCGGAGCTGTCCTGTCAGCGTGAGCTGGGCACGGGAAGACAGGGAAAGGCTTGACAAAATGATGATACTCATCCCTTTTAAGAGTTGTTGCAGATACATAAGACTTGTTGTTTTGGTTACAGGAAGTTCAAATGGAAGCAACCGGGATGGATGGCAATCGGAGACAATTAAGCAGAGAAACAATATATTAAAATATAATTAATTTAATATCAAATCATCTGGCAGCTAAAAAAATCAATTAATTATATTGTCTATGTAATAAAAATAAGGAAATTAATCATATTTTCCTTTTACCTAACATAATTTAATCATATATTTATTTTATTTATATAATAGAAACTGGGACCATCTTATCAAATTTGCGTTTATAAACCTAATTTGCACAGGTATAGGTATTAAGTTTAATAGATGAAGAAGAAAAACAACAATTGCGATCTGAAGAGCTGTTTTCTTTGCCAGCGGTGTTTACCGGAATGGTTGCCTGCAGTGCAGACGCAACGGAAGAACCTGCATTTTAAAAAGGGGGAGCTGATCTTCCAGGAAGGGGAAGAAGTAAGGGGTATTTACTTTGTGAATAGCGGTACGGTGAAGGTGCATAAGAGATGGGGGACGGAAAAAGAGCTGATCATCCGTTTTGCCCAAAAGGGAGATATTTTCGGCCACAGGGGGCTCGGCCATGAACCTCATTATCCTATTTCTGCGACGGCACTTGAACCGGTCAGCGTTTGTTATGTCGACCTGGAGTTCTTTCAGACCTCTCTCAAAGTGAACCAGGACTTCATGTATGGTCTCCTGCTTTTTTTTGCCGATGAGCTACAGGAGTCCGAGCGCAAGATGCGCAACCTGGCGCATATGCAGGTGAAGGGAAGGGTCGCGCAGGCCTTACTAAGCTTAGAGGACAAATTCGGATGTTCACCGGAAGGTCATATCGGTATTACATTGAGCCGCCAGGATCTGGCTTCCCTGGTTGGCGCCACCTATGAGACGGTGTTTCGCATCATCAACGAGCTCGCGCAGGAAGAGCTGATCCAATTGGATGCAAAGAATATCACCATAATCGATGCCGTCAAATTGAACGATTACACAAAAGAATAACAAAGGACTTCTTCGCCTTCTCCAAGATCTTCGCTGCTGGCGGGGTGCAGGGCAAGCCCATTGGCTTGTCTGCCAAGACGGATATCTCCCGAACCATTGAGGCTGACGGGTATGAGCCGGGCCGGAGAGCCGGATAGGTGAACGGGAAAGAACTCATCCAACGGCGTTCGCTTCTTCCGGGACTCCCCCATTGGTAGTCCCAGGGGCTCAGGCGCCGGAAGACCCAGACAGACCTGCAGATAGGGCTGTATGAGCAGGATGGTGTTGACGAGGCAGGAAAAAGGATTGCCGGGCAGCGCAAAGATCATGGAGTTGTTTGGCCCCAGTCCGCACCAGGTGGGCTTACCCGGGCGAATCGCCACCTTGTGAAACAATTTTTGTACACCCAGTTCTTCGAGTACCCCGGGCACATAGTCTGCATCACCGGCGGATACACCGCCACAGAGGATTATGATATCACTTTCAATTGCTTGTTGCAAATGCTGACGCAGCAATACGGGGTCATCCGGTACATGGGCAAAAGCTGCCAGGTCAAACCCTTCTTTTTTCAGCGCGCCTTCGATCAGCCAGCGATTGCTGTTGCGGATCTGTACGGGGCTGATAGGTGCCCCCACCGGCACAACTTCATTCCCCGTGGTCAGCAGGCTTATGCGGGGCAGCCGCTCCACTTTTACTTTTGTTTTACCAAGAGTAGCCAGCAAGCCCATAACAGCGGGTTCGCAGCGGCAATTGCGATCGATGACAACAGATCCGGCACGAAGGTCTTCGCCGCGGCGGGCAATGTTCTGGAACAGCCGCCAGGGAAAGGCCGGGTTGGGAGGCGCAGGCAGGATTCCGGCAGGCAGCGGATCGGAAAGCTTGCTTTTTAACACCATTGTCTCCGGCCCCTCTTCAATGTCTTCCCGGCGGATGATGATGTCGGCAGATTCCGGCACAGCTGCGCCGGTCATGATCTTATAACATTCTCCCTCGTTGATCATGTGGATGGGATTATCACCGGCATACACCGTCTCTGCGATGGTAAATTTCCGAATGCCGGTCTCCAGGTCATTGTATCGCAGCGCATATCCATCCATGGTAGCCCGGGGAAAGGGGGGATAGTCCCGGTCTGCAAAGACCGGTTCCGCGAGCACGCGGCCAAAGGCTTCTTCCAGCGGCACCTCTTCGTGACCAAAGGAATGGGCCTGTTGCAGGACAAGCTGCTGTGCCTGGCGATAGTCGATCAATGTCCACCTCCCTTCATCATTTTACGGGCATGAAATACGGCTGGCAAAATAGCTTCGAGAGATTCTCTCGCCCCGTCACTGCTTCCGGGCAGGGTCACGACCAGGGTATGCCCTATAGATCCCGCCACTCCCCTGCTCATCATGGCCATCGGCGTACGTTGTTGTCCAAATGCCCGCATCGCCTCGGCGATGCCGTCGGCATCGCGTTCGAGCAGTTCCTGAACAGCGCTGACCGTATTGTCGCGGGGGCCAAGCCCTGTGCCGCCGGTCGTGAAGATGAACTGAACGTCCTCCTTTACCCATTCCTTTATCTGCGACTGGATCTCTTCCTTGTTGTCGGCAACGATAATGTAGTGTTTCACCCAGGCATTGACCGCTTCCAGCATTTCCTTTATCAGCTTACCGCTCTTGTCTTCCCGCTTGCCTGCGGCCGTGGAGTCCGAGCAGACCAGTACGGCACAGGTTGGCGGCGTGGCAAAATAGGTTGAGCGGTCACTTTTCCCGCCTTTTTTTTCGAGCAGCCGGATATGACCTATCTCAAGGAGCTTATCCACCGGCTTCAGCATATCATAGATCTCAAGAGCCGCGACCGAAACACCTGTGAGGATCTCCATTTCAATGCCTGTGCGGCCGATGGACCGGGCTTCGCCTTTTATAACTATACCCGTCCTTCCGGCAACGGCCTCGCCAAAAAGATCGGTGTGTAATTCCTTGTCGAGGAACTCGAATTCCATTTCCATGCCGTCGATGGCGACGGGATGACAATGGGGCAGCAGTTGCGGGGTTGCCTTGGCGCCAAGAAAACCAGCGGCGCGGGCCACGTCAAAAAGATTGCCTTTGGGAAGCTCTTCGTTACGGATAAGCTCTATCGTCGCGGCGGAGCAGAACAGAATACCTGCGGCCCGGGCGGTACGCAGACTGATTTGTTTATGAGTTATGTCGCGCATGCATGAATTATTCTGCTGAAAGATACGACGAAAGACTTATTGAGCAGAGATACCTACATACACTTTATCCCCTTTGACCTTCACCGGATAGGTCCGGATCCTGTAATCATCACCGCTTAGGCATTCGCCGGTGAGTAAAGAAAAGGTCTTTTTATGAAAAGGACAGGCGACCTTGGGTTCGCAGGCTTCACCGGTGCTGCCGGTCATACCCCTGGAGAGGGCCATCTGCTGCTTGTGCGGACAGCGATTTTGGGTGGCGAACCATTCGCCGCGACGACCAAAGTGGAAGATGGCAATCTGTTCCCCGTCCATCAGGACGCAGGCGCCGCCGTCTTTGGGGACATCGTCGACATGACAGGCCAGCTGCCATTTGAGGTTTTGGAGCGGGTCTTTTGTATCGGTCTGTGTCAGCGTTTGCATTGGTTGAAATTTTGTTGATTAATCTACCATTCCTGCGCCTTTACCTGGCCGCGGAGCGGGTCGAATTTGAGTTCGGGGTCTTTTTTTCGCGGGGCGTTGACAAAGTGAACGAAACGTTTGCGGAGCTCGGGGTTGTCCACTACTTCCTTCCATTCACAGGTATAGGCGTCGACAAGAGACTGCATCTCTTCTTCCCAGGTCTCACCCATACCAAGACTGTCGTTGACGATCACATTTTTCAGATAGCTCATCCCACCTTCCATTTTATTCAGCCAGGTCGCAGTGCGCGTCAATGCATCGGCCGTCCGGATGTAAAACATCAGGAAGCGGTCGAGATATTTCACACAGGTGGCTTTGTCAATATCGACGGCCAGCAATTGTGCATGCTGTGGCTTGGAGCCGCCGTTGCCGCAGACATACAGGTTCCAGCCTTTTTCGGTAGCGATGATCCCGAAGTCCTTGCTCTGCGCCTCGGCACATTCGCGGATACAACCGCTGACACCGCCTTTTAACTTATGCGGTGCGCGGATACCCCGGTAGCGTTCCTCTATCCCGATGGCAAAGGAGACGCTGTCGTGGAGGCCGAAACGGCACCAGGTGCTGCCAACACAACTTTTTACAGTACGAAGGGCCTTACCATAGGCATGACCGCTTTCAAAACCAGCCTCGATCAGCTCCTCCCAGATAGCAGGCAGGTCGCCGACATGGGCGCCAAACAGATCGATACGCTGTCCACCGGTGATCTTTGTATAGAGCTTGTATTTTTTTGCCACCTTTCCCAGTACGATGAGCTTGTCCGGCGTGATCTCTCCGCCAGGTATACGGGGGACAACCGAGTAGCTGCCGCCTTTCTGTATATTGGCGAGATAACGGTCATTGCTATCCTGGATGGTGGCCTGTTTGACAATGGTCTCGTTCCAGCAGCTGGCAAGGATACTGGCCATCACCGGCTTACAGACCTCACAACCATCCCCCTTACCCCATTTCGCCAGCGCCTCATCATAGGTTCTTATATTATGCAGCCTGACCAGGTCAAACAGTTCTTGCCGTGAATGGCTGAAGTGCTCACAGACCACATTACGTACATACTGTCCATTGGCTTTCAGCGTAGCAGTGATAAGGTCTTTTACCAGGGGAACACAACCGCCACAGCCTGTGCCAGCGCGGGTACATTTCTTCATTGCATCGAAAGAGGTCGCATCCTTTTCCGTCACTGCCTGGCAGATCGCAGCCTTGGTAACGGACTCACAGCTACAGATGAGGGCTTCATCAGGCAGCCCCATCACCCCCGCAGTCTCACTGGCCCCGCCACGGCTGCCAAGAATAAGATCTTCCGGATCTGGTGGCAGCACGAGCCTGTTGTTCACGGTTTGTAAAAGGATGTTGTAGGCAGTCGTGTCCCCGATGAGGACACCGCCCAGCAGGTATTTTCCATCCGTGCTGATATTGATCCGTTTGTAAACCCCCTTGTGCCTGTCTTCGAACACGATGGTACGGCAATCGGGTTCGGTCGCAAAGGGATCGCCAAAGCTGGCCACGTCCTGGCCGATAAGCTTCAGCTTTGTGCTCATATCAAAACCGGGGAACGACTTGTTGCCACCAGTCAGGTTATTTACTACCACATCTGCCATTTCATAGCCCGGCGCCACCAGGCCATAGATCATGCCGTGCAGAAGAGCACATTCCCCGATGGCATAAATATTTTTATCGCTGGTCTGGAGACGGTCGTTGACTACTATCCCACCCCTGGTCCCTACCTGTAATCCCGCCAGTCTTGCCAGCTCGTCACGGGGACGAATACCCGCCGATATCACCAGCATGTCTATTGGGAGCCGGGTCTCGTCAGTAAATTGAAGGGCTTCCACCTTGTCTTTGCCTTCTATGGCCAGGGTCGATTTGTTCAGGTGCAGCTCCAGCCCCAGCTGCCTCAGGCTGGATTCCAGCATATGACTGCCGGCGCTGTCTATCTGCCGGGGCATAAGACGGGTTGCGAATTCGATGACATGGGTTTGCGGAATTCCGAGGTCGAGCAATGCCTTGGCAGCCTCCAGCCCCAGCAGACCACCGCCCATGACGGCCCCGCTCTTCACACGGGGAGCATAGGCCCTGATCTTTTCCAGGTCTTCAATAGTGCGATAAACAAAGACGCCTTCTTTTTCGATGCCGCTGATGTCCGGAACAAAGGCCGAGGAACCGGTGGCAAGCACCAGGATATCATAATGTACGATAGCCCCTTTGTAAGAATGGACGAGCTTTTGTTCGCGGTCGATTTCCCGGATGGGATCGCCAAGATGGAGCACTATCTCTTCATCTTCAAACCAGCCGGTCATGGGCAGACTGAGGTCGGCAGCCGACTTACCACTAAAAAATTCGCTGAGATGTACCCTGTCGTAAGCCGGATAGACTTCCTCCCCAAAAAGGACGATCCGGAATGAACCCGATGCCTTCAGTTTGGCACAAAACCGATGTCCGACCATTCCGTTGCCCACCACCACTACTACGGGTCTGGCAGTATTGTTCATGATACTGATTTTTAAGGGTGAAGGCAAGCAATCGATGACATATTAAAAATATAACAATGTAATATTATTACACAAGTATAGTGAAATTTTATCTTAAAAATATAATCTATGTAACAAAAAATATAAATACTTCTACTTTTTTGACTTACTTTGTATTACCAATTCAAATACGAATAATTATTATATGAAAATTATTTCTTCTTATACGGCTGAATTGATCCTTGTCGGCGCCGGTCCGGGCGACCCGGAGCTGATCACGGTAAAAGCCTGGCGGACTCTCCAGAAGGCGGATGTCATCCTTTATGATCACCTGGCGAATTGCGCCCTGCTGGACCTGGCTCCGGCCAGTTGTGAGAAAGTTTATGTAGGAAAAGAACCATATGGCCCTGCGACAAGCCAGGAAAGGATCCATCAGCTGATCCGGGAAAAGGCATCCAATGGAGGAAAGATCATCCGGCTGAAGGGAGGCGATCCGTTCATCTTTGGGAGAGGATTTGAAGAGCTGCTCTTTGCCCGGGAACTGGGGCTGCGGGTCTCCTATATACCCGGTATTTCCAGTATGCAGACTTCGGGTTTATCGGATATTCCGCTGACCCATCGGGCGATGAGCGAGAGTATCTGGATCGTCACCGGAACAAAGAAGGACGGCTCCCTATCCGAAGATCTCCGGCAGGCATTGAAAACCAGGAGCACCGTAGTCATTTACATGGGGATGCGACGGCTGACAGAGATAAGCCGTCTTTATGCCTCGGAGGGACTGGGTCATAAGCCTGCGGCTATCATACAACACGGCTCACTGCCGGAGGAACGAATAGCAGTGGGGACTGCCGCCGATCTGGCTGAGATGGCAGCCAGCCACGGACTCTCACATCCGGCGATCATTATCATTGGAGAAGTGGTCGGCTTTGCGGCAAAAAAAGAGGGTTACAGAAACAATCCCATTGATAAGGAATTGCCTGTAACCCTCAGCCTGCCCGAAAAAGAGCAGAATATAGTAAGGGTGGACCACTGGTCCACCCGGGCCATTATTTAAATTTCTTAGCGTCCTCGAGGAACTTAGCCAGTCCAAGATCCGTCAGCGGGTGCTTCAGGAGGCCCAGGATTGGTTCCAGCGGAGAGGTGACGACATTTGCGCCGGCTTCTGCGCACTTTACAATGTGCAAAGGGCTGCGGATAGAAGCTGCGAGGATCTCTGTTTCGTATCCCTGGATATTATAAATTTCGGCGATCTGCGCGATCAGCTCCACACCATCCCAGTTGCTGTCATCGATGCGGCCGATAAAAGGAGATACATAGTTTGCACCTGCTTTTGCAGCCAGGATAGCCTGACCAGCAGAGAAAACCAATGTACAATTGGTTTTGATGCCATTGTCGGAAAACCATTTCAATGCCTTGATACCATCCTTGATCATCGGAACTTTTACCACGATGTTGGGGTGAATCGCATGAAGCTTCTTTCCTTCTTCGACGATCTCCTTGAATGTAGTAGATACCACTTCCGCGCTTACATCTCCGTCCACCAGTTCTGCGATCGTCTTATAATGGTTGGTAACCGCTGTCTCTCCCGAGATGCCGACTTTCGCCATCAGTGAGGGATTGGTTGTTACACCATCTAAAATTCCTAAGTCGTTTGCTTCTTTAATTTGTGCCAGGTCGGCCGTGTCAATGAAGAATTTCATAAAATTATTGCTTTATTCTTTGTTCAATAAAGATACTAATTAATAAGTAGATCGAAGAGCTATGCTAACCATGGGGGTGGGAAATAAAAAATGGCAAAAGTTACTTATATCGCACCGCTACGACCACCTACCGTTGCTGCCTTCCGGCCCTGGCGGGGTTCAGCGGGAGCTGGTCGTATAAGACTTTTGCCGGCACAAAGATAAGAGGTTGAGCGCAAATAAAAATTAAATAATTTATATTTTCTCTTGTACAAATCACAGTTTTTTATTCTGCGAGTTGAAGCGGGCGATCCCGACCAGCTCATCCGCCCTGGCCCCCAGCGCACGGTAATACACGAGGATCATATAGTCATTCTCGGTCTCGACATGATTGCCCTCTGTCAATGAAAAAGAGGGCTTTACTTCTGCATCTCCTGTCCCGGCCGTAACATACATATAGTTGTAAAATCCCTGTTTGAGAAAAAAGCTTCGCTCATAGCGGCCCTTGTCGGGGTTGAAGGTCATACGGCTGGAATCATCCAGCCCTCCGCCGGTAAATTTTCCCAGTATATATACGTCCTTATTGGGATATGGACTATTGCCGGGCGGAACATAGCTGAACAGCACGGAAGCGTAGTCTGTCTGATAGAGCGGGTTGAGGCTTTCCGAGGTCTGCAAAAAGAAATTCCCATTGTAGTCCTTATAAAAATAATAGTCGACATGCACGCGCTCAGCGTCCGGATGGACATTTACAGACCATCCTGTTTTTGTGAGGCTTGCAGACTGCACCCTGTCGCTCTGGTATCGAAAGCTTTGCAGATCGAGCCAGCGCCATTCCATCCCCCCTTCAAATACGATGTCATTGTCATTATTGTATTCGAGATTGTTGTTCGAGTAAAAGGTGGGTTTGAGCCCCCGGATAGGATTGTCCCAGCGATAGTTCTGCAATACCACGACTTTTATCTGGTCCAGCGGGTTGTTGGGATTGACGGCACTCGTATTCACCCGGAATGTGACGCGCTGATGCGTACGGGCAATCTCATAGTTCAATGGCTGAAGAAGCTGGCTCTGGATGGTCGCTTTTGCATCGGTCACAAGGAACCGGCGGGTGAAAGCCAGCTTCGAGGTATCTCCATCCAGAAAGACCTTTAGCAGGTAGTTGCCGGAATGGATAGGGATACAGTTAGGGTCCGGCAGCAGCGCCTGGTAGTGCGTATACTTTGTCAGGGCCACTGACGAAAGCTGATAATTATCGATCCGGATCTGGCTAAAGCCCTTGATATAATCGAATTCGCTGACGATAGCCGGTGTCCAGTCCTCATTGCAAAGCTGTATCGTATAGTAATAACTTTTTACATTTCCTTCGATGTCGTCGAAGTGCAGCTCCAGCTGATCGCTGCTGCCGAGACGGAGGATCGGGTAGCCAAGCTGGTTACCGGCCATAAAGAGCTGGGGCGTGCGGATGATCGGGGAGTAAGTGAAGTCAGGATTTTGGGCTTTTACGACGCCGGCACAAAAAATTGTTATCAGCAGGACGAGAAGGCAACGATTCATGGGAAATGAATTAATATTTTTGGGACCCGTGTCCAATCCCAATATTAGCTATTTTTTAATTTATGCCAAAGGTATAGCCAAATATGTACCTTTGGCATAAACCCATAATGATGGGCCTTCGGCCATTGGCACGGTGGCCAATTTTGACACATGAACGTAGCAGCCTTTATAGCCCGGCGTATCGCTTTTAACCGGCAGCGATCATTTTCCCGGTTTATTATCCGTCTCGCGATCGCAGCGACGGTGATCAGTGTCGCAGCAATGCTCGTGACCCTGGCTTTTACCAATGGCTTCCAGTATGCGGTGGGTCAGAAGGTCTTCAATCTCTGGGGACATATCCAGGTGCAGCATTTTCCTCCCAGTGGCGGTCCGCTTGCGGAGGAGCTGCCCATCGAAAAAAGCGATACGGTCGTACGGATCCTTCACAGCAATAAAGATATCCGGACAGTCCAGGCCTATGCCACAAAGAATGCCGTTATCCGCAGCAAGGAGGGCATCGAGTATGTCCTTTTAAAGGGAGTAGAGCAGGATTATGACTTCAGCAATCTTCAGGGCTTTCTGAAAAGCGGCCGCTGGCCCCGTTTTTCCGATAGTGGTTATAGCAACGAGATAGCGCTGTCTTCCTATACAGCCGACCAGCTGAAACTAAAAGCCGGAGACAGGGTGCTGGTCTATTTTATCCAGGCCGAAGGACAGCCGCGGGTACGCCCCATCATCGTTTCCGGTATTTTCAAAACCGGTATCGAAGACTATGACAAGATCATTGCCATCGGAGACCTCAAGCTGATCCAGCGGCTCAACAACTGGAAAGAGAACGAGATCGGCGGGTATGAGCTGTTTACCACCGACTATCGCAATGCCGACCGTGTCGATAGTATTATCTTTTCCCAGCTGCCACAAACCTGGGGCAGCCGCACCACAGTAGAGACCACTCCCAATATCTTTCAATGGCTGGACCTGCAGAATACAACGATAGCCCTGGTGCTGATCATCATGATCGTCGTGGCCACGCTCAACCTGGTGACCTGTCTGATCATCCTCGTGCTGGAACGCACCCGTATGATCGGTATCCTGAAGGCCGTAGGCACACCAAATTTATCCATCCAGCGCATTTTTCTTTACCAGGGCAGCTATATCACGGTATTTGGACTCGTTCTTGGGAATATCGCCGGCCTGCTGATCTGCTGGCTTCAGGACCGTTACGGTTTTGTACACCTGCGCGAAGAGGCCTATTTTATTTCCAAAGCCGTTGTAAAGATCGAATGGTGGCATATCGTACTGGTGAATGCCGGCACCTTTATCATTTGTTTTCTTGTTTTGATGATCCCGACGATCGTAGTGCGCCGCATGCAACCGGCAAGAGCTATCCAGTTCAGGTAGCGCCCCTGCGCCCACCCCATCAAACGGCCAGATGCGACAGGATGATCCCCGTCGCTACCGCCGCATTCAGCGACTCCGCCTGCCCCACCCTGGGGATGGTGATCCGGTTTGTCGCATGTTCCAGCAGGGCCGGGCGAATACCTTTGGATTCATTGCCGATGACGATCCATCCCCTGCTGATACGCTCCGCCTTATACAAGTCTTTTCCTTCCAGTACCGCGGCATAGACGGGCAGACCCGGATACCGCAACAGGATGTCCTCCGGGTTGGCATAGACAACGGGGACACGGCTGATGCTGCCCATCGTCGACTGGACAGCCTTGGCATTAAAAACGTCGGCGCTGTCAGCCGTACAAAGGACCCGCTGTATGCCAAACCAGTCTGCTATGCGGACGATGGTACCCAGGTTACCCGGGTCCTGGATACCGTCCAGCACCAGGCTAAGGCCGGCACCGAAGTCAGGTGGGGGAAAAGAAGGTTTTTCAAAGACTGCCAGCACCTGATTGGGAGTGGAAAGGCCGGAAAGGCGTTGCAGCTCCGTGACGCTGACCTCGACCAGCGCTCCGGGTAAATGGTTAGAACCCGCTCCGGTCCAGTCTTTCAGCGCATAGATCTGCCGCAGACGCATACCGGGAGCCTGGATCAGCTCCCCCACGATCTTGGGCCCTTCCACCACAAATGCCCCTTCTTCATCCCGGAATTTTTTATGGCCTAAACTTTGAATATATTTGACCTGTGACTTTGTTATCATTACTCTTCGTTTATATCCAAAAAGTTAAAAATAGAAGTGGGTTTCTTTAATCAGTTAATTTCACAGCGCCGGCAATTTACTGTATCTTTTTTCAAACCCGTATACTTACTGTCTGTCATCCTTGTCTCTATCCTTTTTTCCTGTACTACCGCGAGAAAATTCCAGCATAACCAGCCTTTTGTCTTTTCAACCACGATCAAAGTAGAGGGCAGCCTGTCAAAAGGAGAAAAGAGCGACCTTTCTACCCGTCTTTCGAACCAGCTGGATGACAGCCTGCGCACACAGATCATTTCTATCCTTGGCGTTTTTAACCGGGTGATGTACCCGCCTGTATTCGATACAGCCAACCTGCGGCGCAGCATCGGTTATATGGTCGCTTTACTCAACGCCAGCGGCTATTATAATCCCGTCATTAAAGATACTGTACGCCGCGACACCGTCCATCGCGGAGATACCGCCAGGACCCAGTACCGCGTCAGCATCGATTTCACAGTCTTCCCCGGCAAACAGGTAAAGCTGGATTCCATCGGGTATCATCTGTCTACCCCTGCCCTGCAGGCCCTGACCATGCAGAGTCTGCCGCAGTCATTGCTGAAAAAAGGAAAACCCTATTCCAAACAGATGCTTTCCTCCGAGCTGGATCGCCTGGTCACTTTGTTCCGCAACAACGGATATTATAGTTTTTCAAAAGACGATCTCTTTATCGAAAAAGACACAGTCGTCTCAGCCCTGATCGACCCGAACCTCGACCCCTTCCAGCAGGCAGCCCTACTCGACGAGCTGAGGAAGAAAAGAGAGCATCCTACCATCAATGTCGTCATACTACAGCGGCCTGTACGGGATTCCACCCATTTGCAGAAGTATACCATTGGCCACGTGACAGTGTATCCTGACCTGCCGCTTGTCCTTGAGGATACGGTGACCGTCAGCAACATCGACACCAGCACCGCGCGGGGTCTGAGCATTATCACCCGGTCCGACAAGTTCAAGCCTTCCGTTATCAGCAGCAACGTTTATGTCCGGCCGGGACGTCTGTATAAAGAAGATAATGTGAACAGGACGATCAACCGGTTCAACCTGATGGGCGCCTGGCAGCAGGCCACAATCGCGTTCGCCCCTTCGGACAGCGCGGATTCTATATTGGATGCAACCCTGCGACTCTACCCCGCCAAAAAACAATATCTCAGCACGGACCTGGAAGCAAGCCGTAATACCAATGATATTGTCACAGCTACCAATCTCTTCGGGATGAATGTCAACCTGGGACTGCGCAACCGGAATGCCTTCAAACAATCGGTGCTGATGTCTACCAACCTGCGGGGGGGGATTGAGCTGGGCTCCGACTTTATCCAGACCACACAAGCGAGTATTTCGCATACCATCTCCTTTCCCCGGCTGCTGCCTGAGAACCGGATCCTCCGGCGAATTTTCGGCAGATCGGATAGCCTGCGCACCGTTATCAATGCCAATGCATCCTATATTGACAGGCGTCAGTTCTTTACCGTTCGCACCATCAACGCCTCCTTTGGCTGGGAAAAGACCAAAAATAATAAGTCCTATCTCTGGCGACCCTTTAATATCGAGTATACCAAGCTGGACAAGACGGACAGTTTCCAGAATTATCTCAACGAGATCCCTTCCCTCAACCTGGCTTTTAAAAGCGGGCTCGTACTGAGTCAGCAGTTCGTCTATAAGTCGATCAAAAAACACGAGAACCGGACCAATTTCCTTACCGTCAGCGCGGAGTCCAGCGGGGCGCTGCTGGGATTTATCCGGCAGCTGGACGAAGGCGATCTCTGGCGTTTCGTCAAGGGGGAGGTCGACTTCCGGCATCATATCGACTTCCGGCGAACACAGCTGGCCTTCCACGCCTATGGCGGGGCCGGTCTTGCCTATGGCCGGGAAGGCAGCGGATGGGAACAGACCCTACCCTTCTACAAAGCCTTTTTTGCCGGTGGCCCCAACAGCATGCGGGGCTGGCAGGTGCGTCAGCTGGGTTTGGGTTCCTCAAAATTCTATGATACGGCAAAAGGCGGTCAGCTCGATCGCTTCGGAGACATACAGCTGGAGGGGAATGTCGAATATCGTTTTCCCCTTGGTACCGTATTCGGGGTCAAGTTCCTCAGCGCCTTATACGTCGATGCCGGTAATATCTGGGATCGCTACCCGATCGATCGCACCCCCGAACAACAGGGTAGTGATTTTCAGCTCGACCGTTTCTATAAGGAGATCGCCGTGGACGCCGGCACGGGTCTGCGGGTGGATTTCGACTTGTTCCTTATCCGGCTGGACTGGGCTTATAAGCTAAAAGACCCTCAGCGTGTACATGACAGCGACCAGTGGTTCAAGGACCTGAAACTCTTCAGAGGCCAGTTCCAGCTGGGGATCGGCTATCCGTTCTGAGCCGCTGCATCCGGCTTTGCAGCATCTTCTTCAAACTTGCTTTGTATCCAGGCCTCGGCAGCGGCTATCCCCATTGCATCTTCCACTTTGAACGCCCCGATCCTCGTACGGCGAAGGCTGCTCAGATAACCACCACAGCCCAGGGCCGCACCCAGGTCATTGGCCAGGCTTCGGATATAGGTACCAGTTGTACACACCACACGAAAGCTCAGGACGGGCAGCTGGAAACCGGTGATGGCAAATTCCTTTATAGTAATGGGCCGGGGTTCCAGTTTTACGGCTTTCCCCCTCCGGGCCAGCTCGTAAACCCTTTGACCGTTGACCTTTATCGCGGAATGGATAGGTGGTGTCTGTAAGATCGGGCCGGTAAAGGAGTCGGCTATCGTGGCGGCAACCAGCTCCGGGGTGACAAAAGCATAATCCTTAAATTCCTGCGGTTCGCTTTCAAGATCATAAGTAGGAGTAAAGGCGCCGAGGGTAATGGTACCGGTGTACTCTTTTTCCTGGGCCATATAGTCATTGATCTTCTTGGTAAACTTGCCGGTACAGAGAATGAGCAGACCGGTAGCAAGGGGGTCGAGGGTTCCGGCATGGCCGACTTTTTTTGTTCTTACCTGACGACGCAGCCTGCGTACGACATCGAAGGAGGTCCAGTCTATCGGCTTGTCGATTAACAGCATCTGTCCCTGGTCGAATATATGCGGAGTCACGGAATTATGGTCAGTCTTTTTTTCCATCGCCGCAAAGATCAGTCAATTGGGCTAAATGGCCAACCGGGCCTTTATCTCAAGATATTTATTGACCGTCTGAACGGTAAGGTTTTCGGGCGCAGTGAGAATGGTAAGAATGCCATGCTGATTCAATTCCTTTACGATCAGCCTTTTCTCATAGGCGAATTTTTCGGCGATGGTCTTTTCATAGACCATTTCGATGTCTTCCGCTTCCTTTTCCTGCAGCTCATGCAGACCGGTATTCTCAAAGAAGACGACCAGCAGCAGGTGATTCTTTGCCATGGCGCGGATATAAGGCATTTGTCTTTCCAGGCCGGACAGCGATTCGAAATTGGTAAACAATACGATGAGGCTGCGTTGGGTGATACGGGTCCGGACCATCGCATAGACCTTTTCATAATCTGTCTCCTGGTAGCGGGTCTGCTGGTTATAGAGGATCTCCAGGATATGACTCATCTGCATGGATTTCCGGCCCGCCGGCAGAAAAGTGCCGATCTGGTCGGCAAAGGTCAGCAGACCGGCCTTATCCTGCCTGATCAGGGCCACACGGGATAATACCAGGGTCGCATTGATGGCATAGTCAAGCAGGCTCATGCCATCAAAGGGCATTTTCATGACCCGCCCCTTGTCGATAAGACAGTAGACCTGCTGGCTTTTTTCATCGGTGAAGTTGTTGACCATCAGCTGGCCGCCTTTGCGTGCCGTCGCCTTCCAGTTGAGGCTGCGGATGTCATCGCCTGTGACATATTCCTTTATCTGTTCGAACTCCAGGCTGTGCCCCAGCTTGCGGATCCGCTTGTTCCCGGCCTCGGCCAGGTTGTTCGCTCCTGCTAATAATTCGAACTGTCTCAATGCCTGGTAGGAAGGCAGGACGCGAACCGTCGTCTCTGCATCCAGGATCTTACGCCGGATAAGCAGCCGGAAAGGGCTTCTGATAAATACATTGATGGCATGGAAGATATATTCTCCCCGTTCCTTTGGCCGCAGGTTATAGCCGAGCTCCTGACTTTCTCCGCCTTTCAGGTTGACGAAGAGAGAAAAGTTCCGCTCCTGGAACTGGTCGGGCAGCTCGTCGATGATGCGCAACCCTACCGGAAAGGGATAGAGATTGCTGACAGCCAGCCTCACCGGGTTGCTATCGCCATTGCTCAGCCGATCGGATAATTCCCTGGTTACGGATACAGGTTGACGGCGTGAGAACAGAATGATATAATCCAGTATGGTCACTACGACCAGGAAAAGCAGCAGGATCTGGGAGATCGGGAATAGAAAAGGCAGCCCATAGGAAAAGACAAATAAAAAGACGGATGAGACGAATGCCCAATAGAACCTTCGTGAGAAGAACAGTGATTTATAAAATCTTTTAAGCATATTATCTTGGTACTTCGATCCCTTTTATGATCTCTTCAATAACCTCATCAGCGGAAGCGCCCTCCATTTCCTTTTCCGGCGTCAGGACTATGCGATGACGCAGAACGGCGGGGATGACATAAACAATGTCCTCGGGTGTCACAAAATCACGGCCCCGCATAGCCGCCAATGCCTTGCTTCCATTAAGCACGCCGATGGAGGCGCGGGGTGAAGCCCCCAGGTAGATGGCTTTGTGGTTCCGGGTTGCCCCTACTATAGCTGTTATGAAGTGGATCAGCTTTTCTTCCACGTGTAAGCCGCGCACCTTATCGCGCAGGGATTCGATCCGGTCCGCCGTCAGCACGGGTTCTACCATTTCGATACGCTGCTGGCCCTTCATCTGGTGATGGTTGGACACGATATGGAATTCCTGTTCCCGGGTGGGATACTGGACGTTGATCTTAAAGAGGAAACGGTCCAGCTGTGCTTCCGGCAGATGATAGGTACCTTCCTGTTCGATGGGGTTTTGCGTGGCCACTACCATGAACGGAGGTTGTAGGTGCCAGGTCTGGCCGTCGACGGTGATCTGTCTTTCTTCCATTACTTCGAAGAGTGCCGACTGGGTCTTGGCCGGAGCCCGGTTGATCTCGTCTATCAGTACAATATTGCTGAAGACAGGACCGGGTTTGAACTGGAAATTACTCTCCCGGGGATTGAACACGGAAGTACCGATGACGTCGCTGGGCATCAGGTCCGGGGTGAACTGGATACGCGAAAAACCAACGGAAACAGCCCGGCTGAGGAGCTTGGCCGTTAGTGTCTTGGCAACTCCGGGGACGCCTTCGATCAGGATGTGACCATCCGCCAGGATCCCGGCCAGTAACAATTCTATCATGGTTTCCTGGCCGACGATAACCTTGCCGATCTCCGCCTTCAACCGTTGTACTGACTGCTGCAGATCTTCCAGGTCGGTCCTTTGTTCGAATAAATTTTCTTCCATGTTATTTATACTATTTTATAAAATGCTTCCAGTCGACGATGAAAATCCAGCAGCTCCTCATCCGGCACATAAGCCTTGTCGGGCAGTCTCTGCATATACTCCACCAGCTCTGTCAACGGCTCCTTCGGATAACCGGTCCGGTAGGAAAGCCGGTCTATAAAGTCATCGTCCATCGTTGTCGATGCCATGCGAAAGCGGGTCCGGACCTGGTCCAGGAAATGGGCGCTCATCTTCATGGCCAGGTTGTGGTTGTCCCGGCGCTGAAAGTACAACCGGCCGATGGTACGGACAAAATCCACTGAAGTATTCCGTAAAGGGCTGATCAGAGGAACCATCCGCTGGCGTCTTTTTGAATCAAAGATGTAAATAAAGGCAAGCAGCGCCAGAAGCAGCCAGAAGGCCCAGGCCAGCGGGAAATTGCCATTCTTATCCTTGTAGCCCAGGATATATTGTAAAGCCGAGAAATCGTTGTTGGAATAACGGAAATAGTCATCCCACATTACTTCCCCGACGGTACCCGGAAGATTGGACAGGGCCTTTTCGTAATAGGCCCTGTTATTCCTGTGTAACAGGAAAAAATTGGAAAAGGCAAGGGGAGCCAGCTGCAGGTAGATGCTCCCACCGCTTTTGTACGTAAGCTTTATAAAATCGGGCCGGTCACGGTGATCCCGCCCCATTACCACCGCATATTGTGAATCAAGGGAGCTGATCCAGTTGTCGTATTCATCTCCCGGATAGGCAAAGTTTTGATAGTCGGCCGTCACAGGATCCAGCAGCTTTAACCGCAGGCTATCCGGTTCAAATCCCTGCTCGAGTCCCCGTCCGGCTTTCAGGTTCAGGATGTGCAGCAGGCTGTCGCCGACACGATGAGCGGAAATAAAGATGTGATTGCCTTCACCTACAAAATTCAGCAGGGCGGTGACCTCTGAGGGCTTTGGATCAAGACTGCTGACGATGATGATATATGCTTTCTTTCCTTCTCCCGTATGAAAGGTAGTAGGAGAGCTTTTGTTGACGGATATCGTCGCATTTGGAAAAAGATAGGGAAGGCCATCATAGGCCAGCTCGGTGCCATAGGGTATCTTGTCTTTTCTCCAAAGGGTGATGCGACGGTTCAGCTCTTTCGACTGTTTGATCGTGCAGGAAGAGAAGGAACAGCACAGTAGTAGTATTAACAGGATACGGCTCATGCGGGGACTGTTTTATAAAAGTCCTCAAAATACTGATGCAGCCGGTTGAACTGTGATTCTCCCAGCGGGAATTCACCATACCATACCCTGTCATAAATACCGGTGAGGTAGCGGAAGGAAGACTCCCAGGAAGAGCCTTTCAGCTGGAGCAGGTATTCCTGGTTGGTAGCATCCTGGTGCCATCGGATCAATCCTTTTTCGTTCAGCAGCGTCAGGGATATCAGGTAGAGGTATCGGGTAGCCTGCCGGTAATCTCCGGCCTGGATAAAATGTTGCAGCTGCTGGTTCAGGTCTGTTCCCATTTCTTCAGCCGGCGAGTCCTTCCCGGGAAGACCTGTTCTCTTTTTCCCGGAGCGATAAAAGAGCCGGACATTGTTCTCTTTCATAATACGGATGATGGCATAGATCAGCAGCGCACCCAGCAAGGTATACAGGGAATAGACGAATACCTTGCTGTTCAGCAGTTCAATTAATCGCAGCAGGAACCGGTGGTCCTCCGGTTTTTCAGGCTCCTTGCGCCAATAACGGGGATCATTGGCATAGGCGAGATCAGGATCTCTTTTCCAGCGGACTACGAGGGTATCGGGCAGAGTCCGGAGAACAAAAGTATCGGGGACGGAAGCGGCCGTTCCAACGGAATCTTCGTTGCCTGTATCTACAGTTACAGAGTCAGTCACAGAATCGGAAGCTGCCTTATCCTGGCTCAGAGCGGTATGTCCGAAGAAGAGCAACAGCGGCAGCAACAGGTATGTTATACGGGATGAAATACTCACAATTCAGGGATTGGAAGGGATCTCATTTTTTTCTCCAGTTGGATTGGATAAACGACGAAATACCAGATGACAAAAAACAGTGAACCTGCCAGGATGAAAATGCTCAACCAGACCGGCATTGAAGAATAGCGGGTGATAAATCCTTCCAGAAAGGCTGCTACTGTGAAGACCGGAACGAGTCCGATCACCATCTTTACGCCGTCCTTCCCACCTTTCTTGAGCGAGTAGAGCCGGCCATGTGTACCCGGGAAAAGGATGCTGTTCCCCAGGACCAATCCGGCGGCACCGGCGATGATAATGGAGGAGATCTCCAGCGTGCCATGGATCCAGACGACGAGAATGGACTTCAGACCCAGTCCCCGGGCAAAGAAAAAATAGTGGAATGCCCCGAGTCTTACCCCTTCGGTAAAAAGTCTCCAGATCGAACCGACAGAAAGAAAAATACCGACCACGAATATAAAAAAGGACACCTGGATATTATTGATGGCGATCGATAAGAACATGCTCAGCTGATTATCGCTTTTATAAACCCCGAAAGGATCCCCTTTGGCGATGTTGTCTTCCGTCATGTCTACATATTCATCGCTGAGCACACCCCTGACAAAGCCTTCGTCGTGCGAGGCAGAAAAAGCACCCATGATCAGGAACATAAAAAAGATGACAGCGCCATACAGCAGCTGGCGATGATGTCTGCGAATCACCAGTGGCAGCTCCGTTTTCCAGAAAGTGACGATGCGGGAGGATTCTTCTTTCTTATTGCGATAGATCCCCAGGTAAATACGGGAGGAAAGTCCATTTAAATACTGGGTGACCCTGCTATGCGGATAAAATGTCTTGGAATATCCCAGGTCGTTCACCAGCTCGGTAAACCGGGAGGCCATTTCATCAGGATTATCGGTAGCGTCATATTGATAATCCTTCCACTTATCAATATTTTTTTTAATAAAGAGGCCTTCTCTCACAGGAAAAATTTAGCATTATATTTGACTAGCCCAAAAGATCGGCAAAAAAATTATATTTATAGAAGCTTTTTGGTGCGCCTATAAATATAAGTAGTAAACTCGAATAATTATAATCCACTGGTATCCGTATGCTCCAGGTTAAATTAGACACCGGTTTCAACATCGAGATCGATTTTAAAATAGCCCCTTTTCCCAAGAGGGCGCTGGCGAGGATCATCGACTTCTCGATAATACTCGCGTATATCCTGCTGGGCAGTTGGGCAATATCCTCGGCCACCGGGGAAGGCTGGTTCAGGAACAGGGGGCTTGCCGCCTTATTCGGTCTGCCGCCTTTGCTGTATCACCTGCTGAGCGAGATCTTTCTCAACGGTCAAAGCGTCGGGAAAAAGGTCATGCGGATCAAGGTCATTGCTGCCGACGGGGGGCAGCCTTCCGTCAGTCAATATCTTATCCGCTGGTTATTCCTGGTGGTCGATATCCCCGCGTTCTGGCTGGTCGTGGCACTCGCTTTCCAGCTCATACCCTGGTGGTGGTTCTTCTTTATCTTCGCAGGCCTGATCTGTTTTATTGTGACGCCCTACTCCCAGCGCATAGGCGATCTTGTAGCGGGGACGATCCTTATCGAAACAAAGGACCGGACATCCTGGGAGGATACGGTATTTACCGAGGTCGAGGAGGACTATCATCCCCGTTATCCAAAGGTGATGCAGCTTACCGACAAAGATATCAATACGCTGAAAGGGATCATCAATACCGTGAACAAGTCCCGGGATCATGATCTTGCCTTCCGTATCGCTGAGCGGATCCGATCAAAACTGGATATTCCGAGTGACCAGGATTCCCTGGATTTTTTACAGACGCTGCTGAAGGATTATAATTATTATTCGACACGCTAATCTTATATCCCTGTACCTGTCCCCGCGTGCATCAGCCTGGCCTGAAGAATGATCCCCAACAGAGACAGCGCAAAAAAGCAAAGACAGATGATCATCAGCATCCCGACAAAACGGTAAAAGGAACGCATGTTCTTAAAGGACCTGTTCAGCTGCTCCTGGTTATTGTCCCGCAACGCCACCTGCATTTTGGAAGCGAACTTGTAAAGGTAGAGACAGGGGAAAAAGTTCAGCAGCGCCAGACCCGCGTAAGCAAAGGTGATCAGGGTTTTGAAGAGAAGGGAAAAGGATTGGCTTCCCAGGGTTGTAAATGTTTCGGAGAGTGTGCCCACAAACAACGCAATGGTCATAAAACAGATGCAAAAAATAAACCCTACATAGGCCAGGAATTTAGCCCAGCGGGCAGCATCCAGCAGATATCCGTGTGCTGTGCTGTCAATTGAAAGCTCGAACAAACCAGTGGTTGAAGGCGTATTCGTTTCCATATAGATATGAATATAAAAAAAATAGTGCTTCCCTGTGGGGAATCACTATTTTTTTTTAGGTGATCATTACTTTACTCTCTTAATATGCCGGTTTAATATGCCCGTGCAAACAGGACCCGCTGATTGCTGGGTTGCCCCGTCAGAATACATTTTCCTTCCTCGGCCGGGTTGTCCAGCGGAATACAGCGGATGGTGGCCTTTGTGCGGTCCTTTATGGCTTCTTCCGTGGCGGCCGTCCCGTCCCAGTGGGCAAGGATAAAACCGCCTTTTTCGTCGAGGAGTCTTTCGAACTCTTCCATGGTGTCGGCCCTTGTGATATGGGAGTCCCGATAGGCTTTTGCCTTTTTGTACATCGATTGCTGAATATCTTCGAGCAGGGTCTTTATGTAGTCCGGCAGGCCATCGAGGGAGACCGTCTTTTTTTCTTTCGTGTCACGGCGGGCGACCTCGACGCTGTTGCTGTCCAGGTCACGCAGTCCCATCGCGATACGTACGGGAACGCCTTTTAATTCGTATTCCGCGAATTTGAAGCCGGGGCGGGAGTTGTCGTTGTCGTCAAATTTAACGCTGATACCCGCAGCTTTGAACTGGCCCGCCAGCTCCCTGCCTTTTGCGTCGAGCTCTTCCTTCCTGTCATCACCTTTATAGATGGGAACGATGACCACCTGCGTAGGAGCGATGCGGGGCGGGAGGATCAATCCGTCGTCATCGCTATGCGCCATGACAAGCCCCCCGATCAGACGGGTGCTGACGCCCCAGCTGGTAGCCCATACATATTCCAGCTGATTGTTCTTATCGGAGAATTTTACTTCAAAGGCTTTGGCGAAGTTCTGACCCAGAAAATGGGAAGTGCCGGCCTGGAGGGCCTTTCCATCCTGCATCAGCGCCTCGATGCAATAGGTGTCTACGGCGCCGGCAAAACGTTCGTTTGGTGTCTTTACACCTTTTATCACCGGCAGGGCCATCCATTCTTCGGCGAATTCGGCATAGACGTCCAGCATCTGGCGGGTTTCGGCAATCGCCTCCACTGCAGTAGCATGGGCAGTATGCCCTTCCTGCCAGAGAAATTCCGTGGTACGCAGGAAAAGACGGGTGCGCATCTCCCATCTGACCACATTGGCCCATTGATTTATCAGGAGAGGCAGGTCGCGATAACTGCGGATCCAGTCCTTATAGGTATTCCAGATAATGGTTTCGCTGGTTGGGCGAACGATCAGCTCTTCCTCGAGCTTGGCCGACGGATCGACCACTACCCCACCCCCATTGGGGTCGTTCATCAGCCGGTAATGTGTCACCACGGCGCATTCCTTGGCAAAACCTTCCACATGCGCCGCTTCCCTGCTTAAAAAACTCTTGGGAATAAAGAGCGGGAAATAGGCATTCACGTGCCCCGTGTCCTTGAACATCTTATCCAGCTGATCACGCATTTTCTCCCAGAGGGCAAAGCCATAGGGTTTGATGACCATACATCCTTTGACCTCCGAGTGATCGGCCAATCCACCCTTGATGACCAGGTCGTTATACCATTGAGAATAATCTTCGTTCCGGCTCTTAATTTCTTTGCTCATAGCTTAAATGAGAGATAATTATAAATTAATCGGCTTTTAACAATAAAATGGCAAAATTCCCTAATAAGGCATATTATTTATTGTAACTTTACCTTAACACAAGGAGGGGCAAATTTAGCAACTTCGAAGTGAAATAAAGTACTAATAATTAACTCGCCATGACATGAGGCTTGCCGACTGCATGGCACCGCTTAAAAATAATAGACTCGCCATGACACGAGGCTTGCCGACTGCATGGCACCGATAAATAAATAATAAACTCGCCATGAAACGCCTATATACCCTGCTGTCCTTTGCAGTTGTACTCGTGCTAGCGATGAGCAGTTGCTCATCCTCACGCAATACCCAAAACACCGACGATATATACTATTCTTCCGGTGGCAGGAAGACAGCAGCAAAATCCTCTTCCAACAACGACGAATATTATAGCACTGCGCCCAGCGACAACTATATCCGCATGAAGGCCCAGGATCCCGATCGCTGGTCCTATTTTGATGACTACAGCAATTACGATTCTTATTATTCCCCCGGCAGCAGCTGGGGCCTTTCCGCAGGATATGGCTTTGGCTACCCCAGCTATGGTTTTGGCTATGGCATGGGATTCGGATACGGCTTAGGTTTCTGGGACCCTTATTTTGCCTTTAACAGCTACTACATGTGGAACAGCTGGTATAACCCATATTTTTACAATCCCTATTATGGCGGCGGCGTCATCGTTGGTCATGGCGTAGCGCCATCCGGCGTCTATTCGCATCTCCGGCCTTTCAGTTCGGTTGCCTATCGCAACGGTCTGACCCGGACCACAACCAACTCCTCCGGTTTTTCCACCCGCAGCGGCAGCCGTCTCTACCGTCCGGGCATGAGCAATACTTCTGCCTACAACTCTTCGCTGAACGGCCAGAGCACAAGACAGGTCAATAACAACAACAGCTTCTATCGCCCAAGCAATAATAACAATACTTACAGGCCGGCATTTCAGCCAAGCAGCCAGCCAGTCCGCAGCTATACCCCTTCGGGCGGGGGCGGTGGCGGTGGTGGATTTGGCAGACCAGGCCGTCACTAAGCGAGCGTTTTCCCCTATTTTTACGGTGCTAACCTAACACCAATATGAAAAAGTACTTCCCACTTTTAGGGCTATTCCTTTGCCTGCAGGCAAAAGCACAATTACCCGAAGATGCGCTGCGTGCCTCCTGGACGACACCATCAGGAACGGCCCGGCAACAAGCCATAGGAGGCGCCATGGGCTCCCTCGGCGGTGACCTTAGCGCGGGTTTTATCAATCCCGCAGGCCTCGGCCTTTACAAGAGCAGCGAATTCGTCCTCACCCCCGGCTGGTCCTTTATGAAAGATAAAGCCTCCTACCTGGGCACCAGCCAATCGGGTATATCAGCCAATAATTTCAATCTCGGCGCCAGCGGAGCGGTCTTTGCCTTTGCAGGCCGGGACCCGGGAGTCACCAATGCTTTTGCCATTGCCGTCAACCGGACAGCCAATTTCAACAGACAGATCTCCTATCAGGGGCAAAATAATTACAGCTCTTTTTCTGAACAATATGCAGAAGAGTTCGCCGCATCGAATTACAGCATCGATGACGCCATCGGCAGTCCATACGTCAGCTATGGGACCAGGATGGCTCTGTGGACCTACCTGGTCGATACGGCTACCATCAACGGAACTACACAGATAATTACACAGCCCCAGCTGGCTGGGAAGGTGCTGCAGCAAAACAACCTGAGAAGCAAGGGCGGGATCACGGAGATAGACCTGTCCCTGGCCAGTAGCCAGCACGACAAATGGTATATTGGGGGCAGCCTGGGTATTCCCGTTCTCAACTATACCCGATACCAGACCTATACCGAATCCGATATCAGCGGTACACCTAATGAATTCGGATCCTTCACCTATAGCGAGACTTATTCCACCAAGGGCTGGGGACTCAATGGCAAGCTGGGTGTGATCTATCGTCCCGGCAATGCCTTTCGCATCGGGCTGGCCATCCATACACCCAGTCTGATCGGGCTGTCTGATCATATCAGTGCGAGAATGACCACGCGGTTGGAAAATCCCGATCAGACGATAAGCATCAGCTCGGATTCATTGGACCGGGCTACGGGTATAAGCCCTTCCCCCAATTCATTCAAATACGACCTTTATACCCCCTGGCATTTTTTACTGAGCGGCTCATATATCTTCGGTAGCGGGCAAAAAGATGCCAAACAACAAAAGGGCTTTATCACCGCCGATCTCGAGTATATCACCACGGGCAGCCCGCACTATGGAGCGCCATCCAATGACGATGGATCGGATGGCGATAACAGCTATTATAATTCAGTGAACCAGGCCATCCGCGATTCCTATAAGGGCAGCTTCAGCGCCCGGCTGGGTGGTGAGCTAAAGCTCAACACCTTTATGGTACGGGCAGGCGGAGCGTATTATACCAGCCCATATGAAGGACAGGGCCTGAAAGCGGACCGGGCGACACTCAGCGCAGGGCTGGGTTATCGCAATAAGGGATATTTTGTGGACCTTACCTATGTGATGGCATTTAACCGGGACATCGATGTTCCTTATCGATTGTCGGATAAAGCAAATACCTATGCTGCGTTGAAAGAGACCGGGGGGATGGTCTTGCTGACGACCGGGATCAAGTTCTAATGAAAAAGCCACCGCTGATCGGTGGCTTTTTTCTGATATTTTTGATAACTGGAGATTACTTTTTGGCAACTATAAATACCATTACTGCCATAGCAATGCCGATGACCCAATAGACAATTTTTATCTCATTGCTCAGCTTGTCGTGAGTCATTTGGATCTTATCCTGGGTCAATTGTATTTTGCCTTCGAGTTGCTTCAATTCTGCTATCACTTCTTTCATATCGTTATTGATTTTGGTATCAATTAACTGCAACATTGCTTTTTTTTGGTCCGAGGGCAGAGAAATATGCTCTAAACTATCGCTTACTTCTGATATATTCATGTTTTCGAATTACTTATTAATTCGAGCCCACCAATTGGTGCAAATATACAAAATAAACGTAAAATAGACAGCCCAGACCTTGGTGTTAAACACTTAGCGTACCATCCCTTTTATAACGGGCTCTATGAGACGGGCCCAGATCTCATATTCCTTTCCTGAAAAATGCAGTCCATCGGCGGCTATGAGAGTAGGATCCGCAGCGGCTTTGCGGCTTTCAGTCGTCACGTCCAGCCAGTTAACCTTGTAATTTATGGCCAGCTGATGACAGATCGTGTTGAACGAATCGACAGATCTGACGATGGCCGCGGCATTGCCGGTAGATTGGCCAAAGGGTGTCACCGAATAATCCGGAATAGACAGCACCAGCACATGGGCAGGCTGGTTTCCTGCCAGCGCAATGGATCGTTTTAATAAGGTTGACAACTGTGTGGCGTATTCTTCCTGGCTGCGTCCCTGGAACTGATTGTTGACACCGATCAGCAGGGTGACAGCCTGGTAGGGCCCGGAGGGTGGAGCCGATGTAATGGCATCAATCAGGTTACCCGTTGTCCAGCCGGTGGTAGCGATGATCTGTGGCTTTTCAAAACAAATATGGTCGCCGGCACAAAGCTTTGCGACAACTTGTTCCGGATAGCGATAGTCTTCCGATACTGACTGGCCGATAGTATAAGAGTCCCCCAGCGCCAGCATCCGAAGACCGGTGGTGTCGGCCGCCCTGGCAGTTGAGTCCGGAGAAGAGCCCCCAACCGGTGCCGCGTCCACCGGCACCAGGCTGCTCTTTTGGCAGGCCAGATGAGGGGAAACGCCCCAGAAAAGGGAAATTGCCATCAATCCTAATATGAGCTTAACCGGGAACAAAGAAGGGGTTTTATACCCTATTTACGAGACGGAAGAAGGCCTGGATTGCGGAAGAAGGCCTGATTGCGAGAGACAGCCGGATTGCGGGAAAAAGCCGGATTGGGCATATAGTAAAAGAAAGGGCCCCGTCTGAGACGAGGCCCTTTAGCATTATAATGGAAGACCTTAGTAGTCCATTCCGCCCATTCCGGGTGCACCACCAGGATGAGCATGTGCTTCTTCTTTCTTAGGCTTGTCTGCTATGACACACTCAGTGGTCAGCAACATGCCGGCGATGGAAGCTGCATTTTCGAGGGCGATGCGGCTAACCTTTGTAGGGTCGATAACACCAGCCTTCAGGAGATTTTCGAATACTTCAGTGCGTGCATTGAAGCCAAAATCACCTTTGCCTTCCTTCACTTTCTGAACGATGATGCTGCCTTCCAGACCGCTGTTGGCAACGATCTGACGAAGAGGTTCTTCGAGAGCGCGTTTCACGATGGCGATACCAGTGGTTTCGTCTTCGTTGAGGCCTTTCAGCTTTTCGAGGGATTCGACGGCGCGGATGTAAGCAATGCCACCACCGGGAACGATGCCTTCTTCAACGGCAGCGCGGGTTGCATGCAGAGCGTCATCAACACGATCCTTCTTTTCCTTCATTTCAATTTCGGTAGCTGCACCGATATACAGAACTGCTACACCGCCGCTGAGCTTGGCGAGACGTTCCTGTAATTTTTCCTTATCGTAATCGGAAGTAGTAGATTCGATCTGAGCCTTGATCTGGTTGACGCGGGCTGCGATGTCTTCTTTTTTGCCTTTACCACCAACGACAGTTGTATTGTCCTTGTCGATAGTTACGGAAGCTGCTGTTCCAAGATAGGTAAGGTCAGCGCCTTCCAGCTTGTACCCTTGTTCTTCGCTGATCACGATACCCTTTGTAAGGATAGCGATGTCCTGGAGCATTTCCTTGCGACGATCGCCAAAGCCGGGAGCCTTGACAGCTGCCACTTTGATAGTACCACGCAGCTTGTTCACTACGAGGGTAGCCAGTGCTTCACCTTCGAGGTCTTCAGCGATGATCAGCAGGGGACGACCACTCTGCGCAACCTTTTCGAGGATGTGCAGGATATCCTTCATGGCAGAGATCTTCTTGTCATAGATGAGGATATAAGGGTTCTGCAGTTCTGCTTCCATTTTTTCGCTGTTGGTCACGAAATAAGGGGAGATATAACCGCGATCGAACTGCATACCTTCTACTACGTCAACCGTAGTATCGGTGCCTTTTGCTTCTTCAACCGTGATAACACCTTCTTTACCGACCTTGCCAAAAGCCTGGGCGATGAGCTTGCCGATAGTGCCGTCATTGTTGGCAGAGATAGACGCGACCTGTTCGATCTTGTTCTTATCGTTGCCGATAGTCTGGGACTGTGCGCTCAGATTGGCTACAACCTTTTCAACAGCCTTGTCGATGCCGCGTTTCAGATCCATAGGATTTGCGCCGGCAGCGACGTTCTTCAGACCTTCTCCGATGATCGCCTGAGCCAGTACAGTAGCGGTAGTCGTTCCGTCACCAGCGATATCAGCTGTCTTGGAAGCAACTTCTTTTACCATCTGGGCGCCCATGTTCTCGATAGGGTCTTCCAGTTCGATTTCTTTTGCAACAGTAACACCATCCTTTGTAACGGAGGGAGCACCGAATTTCTTTTCGAGGACAACGTTGCGGCCTTTAGGACCGAGAGTCACCTTTACTGCGTTGGCCAGGGTATCGACACCCTTTTTCATTCTGTTACGAGCTTCGATATCGAAGAAAATTTGTTTTGCCATAGTTATTTTTATTTGTCGATGTAATAATTATACAATTGCTAAAATGTCAGATTCCCGCATGATCAGGAAATCGTCCCCTTCGATCTGGATCTCAGTACCGGCATATTTGCCATACAATACCGTATCTCCAACTTTTACAGTTACCGGCTCGTCTTTTTTGCCGGGACCAGCGGCTACTACCGTACCACGTTGCGGCTTCTCTTTCGCTGTATCGGGGATGATGATACCGCCGGCGGTTTTTTCTTCAGCAGGAGCTGGCTTCACAATTACCCTGTCAGATAAGGGGGTAACGTTTAACTTTTTGCCCATAGTTGTATTGATTTGTTTTGTTTGATGGAAAATTAGTCCTGCAGGTATCGCAGGTTTGCAAAGCTACACGAATTTTGTACCAAACCGGGAGCTAATGTCAATTTTTCAGCTTTCAACAGCTTGTTTGTCAGCTACAAAAAAAGAAAGGGCAGAACAAAAGTCCTGCCCTTCACAACCTAAATTAATGATAATCAACTAAGTACGCTGTACTACTGTACTCTCCAGCGTATAGAGCAACGCTCCTACCCTCGCGATGATCGCGTCAGAAAGTCCATTCTTCTTAGCGGAAGCGGCTACGTCAGTGACAAAGGCATCGAAGTCTGCATTGGTGGCAGTCCCATTCATACGGGGGTTGCCGGTTGGGTTGTGTGCATCGTGCATGCTAAGACCGGTATAGGTAAAGTCTTTTGCACCCGTAGCCACACAAAGAAAATCTGTCAGGTTTTTGCTCAGCTCCTGGAACCCGCTGAGATTGCCCATTCCTACCTCGGACAGCAAGGTCTTGAAATACCCATTGATCTTTGCATCTCCCGCAATGATGAAGATAGCGCTGTCCACTACCGTACGAAGGCCCAGACGACCTTTTTCAATTGTCTTTCCTGCATTTGCCGGGTCGCTGACCATGGTCGTTCCGCCCAGCGTGTCATAAAAGGTTGCCGTTGCCGGCGAGTTGTGGCTTTTGCTGCAGGACTGCGTCGATACTAAAAGGATGCCCAATCCCAGAAAAGCGGTGAGAACTACTGCACGTTTCAGGTTCATGTCTGTTTGTTTAAATTAAAATATACTTTTTATAAATGCATAGACCCTATAGGATACAGAAGTCTTTGCGACCGGGCAGCCGCCTTTCATTTCTTCGGCTGTAGGCATATTGCGCTGCGCGGTGTAGGGCATTTCCCTTTTAAAAGCGGCGACGATCCCATCGGCATTGTTTTGTACAGGGGCGAAGGAAAAGATGGCGATGTCCGACTGAGGATTGACCAGGACGTGATCCACGCCCTTCTGCCGGTAAAGCCAGTCGGTAATCTTATCTGCATCGGCCTGGTCGATATCCTGTTTGATATCGATGCGGGCCATGACACGGGTTGAGGCATCGACCCGTGGTCTTGTGACCACATAAATATGAATGACGAGCACTATGACGCCCAGTACGAATATGCCGAGTACCGAAAGGGCAATTCTTTTCCATTTCCTTTTTTGCATAAAAAAGATTACTGATGAGTAAATAATAAATTAACCTGAAAGGGTAGCTTTTGGCAAGGATAATTTCCGGACTGATGAGATTAAAAACGGTGAAATACGGCTTAAAACAGGGGGCGCGCATAAAGAGATACGACAATACTATGACACTGGATTGCCGGTTTTGAGAATAATCTAATTAAATGCCTATATTTGCAGCCGCTAAATAAGCTCTTATAATATAATGATCAGCAGAAGAAATATCCGGGTAAAAGTGATGCAGACGCTTTATACGCTGGACGCGCAGGAGCATACCCTGAAGCCAGGCGACCCCGTAAGAATTCTGCAAAGGCATTTCGACCAGTCCAGGCAGCTTTTAACCTATCTCATTTATTTTATTACAGAAATTGCGCGGTATGCGGAAACCGATTCATTGAAACGGTCATCCAAGCATCTTCCCAGTGAGCAGGATCTTAATGTGAATATCAAGCTGGCGGGAAACGAATACCTCTGGAAGATAATTGAGGATAATTCCTGGAAAAAAGCCGTGGAGACCGACCGTCCTCATCTGCAGGACAATAAGGAACTGATCCGCCGTCTTTACCTGGAGCTGGTTTTGAAAGAAGAATACCAGGCCTATATTACGGTCGAAGGGAGGGAAAAGCGTAAGGAAAAGGAGATGCTGGAATACATTTTCTCAGAGATGATGCTGCCCAATGAGCTATTTCTCGCGCATATCGAAGAGCTCTTTACCAACTGGGATGATGACGGGGAGATGATCGTGCAGATCTTAATGGGTTATCTGGCCAAACCGGGTTCGGTCGATTTCCAGCAGATCATCAGCAAGGATAAGCTGGATTTTGCAAAGGGCCTTCTGACGACGGTCATCGATAAGAAAGAAGTGATAATGGAGATGATAAAGCCCAAGCTGAAGAACTGGGACCCGGAACGCATCGCCACCCTCGACATGATCCTGATGCAAATGGGAGTGGTTGAATTCCTGTATTTCGAGACCATACCGCCAAAAGTGACCATCAACGAATACATCGACCTGGCAAAAGAATACAGCACTCCGCAAAGCGGCCAGTTTGTCAATGGCATCCTGGACAATATCCACAAAGAGCTCGTAAAGGACGATAAAATGCGAAAGATCAATTTCAAAGCAAATTAGTAGGTTTGCAAAAATTCTGAAGTCCCATGCGTTATCTGCTTTTTGCATTTCTTGTGGTCAGTCTCATCACCGCCGGGTGTAACAGTGGGGCAAAAAAGGACAAGGCGACGAGTGCGGCCATGGCCGATACCGCCCGGTACACCACGATCGAATGGCTGGATTCCGCCCGGGATTTTGGCAGGATCCCGGAGGGACAAAAGCTGGATGTGGCTTTCCGTTTCCGGAATACGGGTACTACCCCGCTGGTTATCGGCCAGGTACGGCCCAGCTGTGGTTGTACGATAGCCGAACAGCCGCAGGAACCCATTGCTCCCGGCAGTGAAGGGCAGATAAAGGCCGTCTTTAACAGCGAGGGACGAAGCGGGATCAATCATAAAACCTTATTCGTGACCGCCAATACCAAAGGCAGACAGGATTATTCCCTGCAATTTGTGGTGGAAGTAGAAAAGAAGGCGTCATAAAATCTCAATTCAAACAATAACAATACGACAATGATTCAGTCCTCATTATTTGTGCTTTTACAAGCTTCTCCTGCAGGTGGTAGCATGACCAGCATGATCCTGCTGGGTGGTATGATCCTGGTATTCTGGTTATTTATGATCCGTCCCCAGGCTAAAAAAGCCAAGCTGGCCAAGAAGTTCCAGGAAGAGATGCAAAAGGGAGATAAGGTCGTCACTATCGCCGGCATCCATGGCAAGATCAACAAGGTCAATGAAGATGGCACCACGGTGGACATAGAGACCAGCCCCGGCAGCTATCTGAAGATAGAGAAGAGCGCCATTTCAATAGAATGGACACAGGCGTTGAACAAGCCTGCGACAGCCGCAGCAGACAAGAAATAGATCATTTTTATATAAAGCCCGGCAGCTGCCGGGCTTTTCTTATTTTGTACCTGATGTATAGAGTAGGATTGACAGGAGGCATCGGTTCAGGGAAAAGCACCATCGCGGCCATTTTCCAGGTCCTGGGTATACCCGTGTCTTTTGCCGACCAGGAGGCCAAAAGGGTCATGAACGAAGACCGGGAGCTTCGTGCCGCTATCATCGAAAAGTTTGGGGAGGAGGCCTATGCCGGCGGATTGCTGAACCGGAAATACCTGGCCGGGCAGGTTTTTAACGATCCGGCAAAACTGGAGGTCCTGAATTCTTTGGTTCATCCGGCGACCATCCGGGAAGGACGGAAATGGATGCAGGCACTGGGAGATCGTTATCCTTACGCGATCCGGGAAGCGGCAATTCTTTTCGAGACCAGCGCCGCGGCTCACCTCGACTTTATCATCGGGGTATATGCACCGGAGACAGTGCGGATCCATCGCACCATGCAGCGCGATAACCTCACGCGGGAGGAGGTGTTACAACGAATGAAGAACCAGATCGATGAAGAGATAAAAATGCGGCTCTGCGATGCCGTTGTTATAAATGACGATCAGCACGCAGTGCTGCCGCAAGTGCTGGAGTTGCATCAACGGTTACTGGAAAGAGCAAAAAAAAGCCGGTCTTAGGACCGGCTTTTTTATATAAGAAGTGTCACTTATTTAAGCTTTGCCAGCGCCTCTTTGATCCGGCCCCAGGCCTTTTCAATATTAGGCATGCTGTTCGCAAAAGAGAAGCGAACACAGGCAGGCTCGCCAAAAGCATCTCCCATTACGGAAGAGACGTGGGCCGTATTGAGCAGGTACATGCTAAAGTCCGCGGAATTGCTGATCGTATTGGTCCCATCGGATTTACCATAATAATAGGATACATCAGGGAAGATGTAAAAGGCACCTTCCGGCTCGAAACATTTCAGACCAGGGATCGCTTTTACCAGCTCCAGCGTCCTTGTCCGGCGGGCCGTGAATTCCTTTACCATATCAAAGGATGGGGTCAGGTCTGCCGTCAGGGCTACCACAGCGGATTTCTGGGCGATAGAGTTGGTACCGCTGGTGAACTGTCCCTGTAATTTTTCGCAGGCTTTGGCGATCTCCGGCTGGGCGGCGATGTAACCCAGACGCCATCCTGTCATGGCAAATCCCTTGCTGAGACCATTGATGATGACCACCCGGTCTTTCAGATCGCTGAACTGCGCGATGCTTTCATTCTTTCCTACAAAATTGATGTATTCATAGATCTCATCGGAAAGGATGGTTACTTCGGGGTGCTTGCGGAAAACCTCTGCCAGGCCTTCCAGCTCTTTCCTGCTGTAAACAGCCCCGGAAGGGTTACAGGGAGAGGAGAACAGGAAAACCTTTGTTTTTGGCGTGATGGCCTTTTCCAGCTGGGCGGGAGTGATCTTGAACCCGCTTTCGAGGGAGCAATGTACCTCTACGACCTTCCCGCGGGCGATCTTCACCAGCTCGGAGTAGGTCACCCAATAAGGCGTGGGGATGATCACTTCGTCGCCTTCATCAACAAGAGCGAGGATGACATTGGCCAGGCTCTGTTTGGCGCCGGTGCTGACGACAATATTCTCAGGCTTGTAATCCAGGTTGTTGTCACGCTTGAGCTTGACGCAAACGGCCTCACGGAGGTCGGCATAACCAGCTACGGGTGTATAATGGCTCCAGTTATCATCGATGGCTTTTTTTGCGGCATCCTTGATGTGCTCAGGGGTGTCAAAATCGGGCTCTCCGAGGCTGAGGTCAATAACGTCGATGCCTTTTGCTCTCAATTCACGGCCAAGCTTGGCCATTTTAAGGGTTTCCGGCTCGCTGAAGCGGGAAAGAATAGAAGATAATTGCATAGTTTGATAAAATTCGGCGGCGCAAAGATAGGAAAATCACCGGAATACAAGATCGGCGGGATTAAATCAATTCTAAAACCTATATTTGCCGTTCTAAAAAAAACAAACGAAACTTCCAATGAGAGCACTGGTAAGTATTTTTGCTGCTTTATTGATCATTATCTCCCTGTACCAGCTTTCCTTCACCTGGTTCGTCAACAAGCACGAGTCGGCTATGGAAGCGAAGGCGAAAACACAACTGCACAGGCTGTATCCTGAAACAGCCGCCCAGAAATATCCTGGCAACAAAGAGGCACAGGCTCTTTACCAGGACACCCTCGACCAGGCACTTAACACGAGGAAGAAAAAATTGTTGGATAGCACAAAAGAAACCAAGATCACCTGGTGGGGTACTACTTACCAGAAATCAAAGGAGAGCGAGCTGCTCCTTGGTCTGGATCTGCAAGGCGGGATCAGCGTCACGCTGGACGTCGCGCTGGATGGTCTGATCAAAGGACTCGCCAACAACTCCCGTGACGCCAACCTGCTAAAGGCCCTCGACGGTGCTCAGCAAAAAAAGCTTACCCGTGCCGGGAATCTCATCGACCTGTTTGCCGAATCCTACAAGGAAGTAAATCCTACCGGCAAGCTGGCTCCACTTTTTTCCAACAGCAATCGCAACAAGATAAAGTACGACGCTTCCGACGACGCGGTGATCAGCTATCTGCACGAGCAGGCCAGCGCCGCGATGAAGCAGACCTACCAGGTATTGCAGAAACGTATTGACCAGTTTGGAGTAGCCCAGCCATCCATCAGCCTGGACGAGAACCGCGGTATTATTTCCGTGGAGCTCGCCGGTGCTACCGATCCCGAACGTGTACGGAAATACCTCCAGTCGACTGCCAATCTCCAGTTCTGGGAAGTGTATAATGTCGGAGAGCTGTTCAGCCCATTGCAGAATGCCGACAAGGCCCTGCAGAACTATCTCAATGGTGTAAAGGCTGATACCTCTGCTACCGGCGACACGACGGCTGCAGCTGCCAAAAAAGATACCTCCAGCCTTGCGGCAAATCAAAATCCCCTGTTCCGTCTGATGCCTCCTATTCAGCCGCAGCAGGACCCCAAGACCGGCCAGCCCCAGTATGCCTCAGCCATTGCCCGTGCAATGCTGAAGGATACCGGCACGATCAATACTTATCTGAGCCTGTCTATCGTTCGCAACAACTTCCCCCAGGACCTTAAGTTCCTCTGGGGCAAGCAGCTGACGGATGATGACGGCAAGCCTCTCCCCTTCCTCGAGCTCTACGCCATCCGGACGATACCCGGCAGCGAGAAGGCCAGGATCGAAGGCGAATCGATCGAGAACGCCAGCCAGGACTTTGATCCCAATACAAGTCAGGTTATCGTAGAGATGAGCATGAACAAGCAGGGCGCAAAAGCCTGGGCTGACATGACGACCAAGAATACAGGCAAGCCGATAGCCATCGTACTGGATGACATCGTCTATTCCGCCCCCTTCGTCAACGAACCCATCACCGGCGGTCAGTCGCGCATTACAATGGGCAACGGCCGCAATTCTCAGCAAAGCATTACAGAAGCACAGGATCTGGCCAATATCCTGAAGTCCGGTAAACTGGACGCCCCGGCCAAGATCGTACAGGAACAGGTGGTAGGTCCTACCCTCGGCCGCGAAGCCGTACACGGTGGTACCATGGCCTTTATGATCTCGTTCCTGGTCATCTTTGCCCTGATGCTGGTATATTACAACACCGGCGGTTGGGTTGCCAACATCGCCCTTATCCTCAACCTGCTCTTTACCATTGGTGTACTTAGCTCGCTGCATGCAACCCTCACAGCGCCAGGTATTGCCGGTCTGGTACTGACCATCGGTATGGCGGTGGATACCAACGTTATTATCTTCGAGCGTATCAAGGAAGAGCTGACCCGTGGCAAGAGCTACCAGCTGGCAGTGAAGGACGGCTATCGCCGAAGCCTCGCGCCGGTGCTGGATGCCCACGTCACTACCCTGCTGACAGCCCTGATCCTTTTCTACTTCGGATTGGGTCCCGTCCTTGGTTTTGCCACCACACAGATCCTGGGTATCCTTTTATCCCTGTTCTGCGGTATCCTGGTCTCCAGGCTGGTCACAGACTTCTATACCAACAAGAATCGTCACTTCAATTACTTTACGCCGCTCTCCCGCCGCATCTTCAAACATGCAGCCTTTAAATTCATCGAATACCGGAAGGTCGCGTATATTATCTCCGTCGTGGTGCTGCTACTGGGCGTAGGCTCTTTCTTCCATGGTTTCAAGGAAGGGGTCGAGTTCAGCGGGGGCCGTAGCTATGTGGTCAATTTCCACAAGCCCGTCCAGACCGAAGTCGTCAAGGCTGCCATCGAAAAGGTACAGGTCGGAACTACTCCCGAGATCAAGACCTATGGTGGAAATGAGCAGCTGGAGATCACTACCGACTACCTGATCAAACAGGTAGGTAACAATACCGATTCCCTTGTACTGAAGAGCACCTATGAAGGGATCAGGTCCTTCCTGCCCGAAGGCACGACCTATGGCGAATTTGTTTCTAACAAATTCCTGCAACAGACCAAAAAAGTCGAGCCAACCATTTCCGATGACCTGAAAGCAGGTGCGTTCAAGGCTACCATCTTCGCCATGATCGTCATCTTCATCTATATCTTTATACGGTTCAGAGACTGGCGGTACTCGCTGGGTACGATCATCGCCCTGTTGCACGACGTGTTCGTGACACTGGCTGTGTTCTCCTTCCTGCACGAGGTAGTGCCCTTCCCGCTGGAGATAGACCAGCACTTTATTGCGGCGGTACTGACGGTGATAGGTTTCTCGATGAATGATACCGTTATCGTATTTGACCGTATCCGTGAGAACAGCGGTCTGATGAAGAACGCCAGCAACGGTGAGATCATCAACAAGTCGGTCAATGACACGCTGAGCCGTACGATCATGACGTCCCTGACAGTGTTCCTGACCCTACTCATCCTCTTCCTGGTAGGTGGTGAAGTAACCCGTGGTTTCGCCTTTGCGATGCTGATCGGGGTCATTACCGGTACCTACTCTTCGATCTTTGTTGCTGCACCCTTCCTGGTGGACTTTGCCAAAGGCAAGCCACTTCGCAGGGAGACAGAGCCAGGCAGAGCCGGAGCCGAAAAGCCAAAAGTTGTTGCAAACGCTAAATAGCAGAAAGAATACAAATAAAAAACCCGGAGTAAGCTCCGGGTTTTTTATTTATTGCTAGTGTACTAGTGGTGCACTGGGTGTGGACGTGTCGGGTGATGTACCACATGACGATGATGCACCACATGACGTTTATGATGCACTACATGACGATGATGTGCTACAGGGTGATGGGTCTGGGCCATAGAGGCGGCTGTCATAGAAAGCAGAACGACAACCAGTAATAACAGTTTTTTCATGATAATCATTTTAGATCAGTGTGTAAGCAAAAAAAATGCCTAATGGGTAGAAACTAAGGCTTGGCAGCAGGCTTATTTTCCTTGTAGCGTTTGTCAGGAGTACCATCCTTCTTCAGATGCTGAGGTGGCGTCTTTGCAGCGTCTTTATTCGCTTTATAACGCATGTCGGGAGTACCGTCAGCCTTTTTGGGTCCGGCGGCAGGAGTGGCAGCTGCTGCAGGTGTGGTAGTAGTGGCAGCTTTCGTTGCTTTGGGTTTCTTTGCAGTCGTCGCAGCTGGTGTTTGCGCAAAGGTGAATCCGGCAAAAGCAAGCAATAGATTGACAATCAGGACAAATCTTTTCATAAACCGGTGTTTTCTTGTGATTTAATTAAAAAATGCTACTGTGAATTTATCGATTACCGGGACTTAACGAAAATTTCTTTTTCTTATTGCTGTATTAACAAGTAGTTGTACATTAGAAAGATAACAGATATTTGTGTTTGCTCTTAACCAGCACTTAACCAGATTCCTGGCTGGATAAGACCAAAGCATAGCAATTTTGCATCCATGCGTTCATCAACCTTAAAATGGATCGTCCTCTCGGCCACGTTTCTCGCAGCCATCGTGGTGACAGTCCAGCTTTACTGGTTGAAGAAGGTCTATTCCTTCGAGCAGAGACAGTTCAATCTCAATGTGGTAAAAAGCATCCGGGGACTTTTTGAAGACCTCGAGATGAACGATGCGCCCGGAACAAATCTCCAGCAGCTGATCAATAAGCCCGACAACAACGACAACTATTTTTTATTTAAAGCGGATACGATCCCTTCCAAGGATAGTCTTGTGTATTATATCCAGGACGAGTTCGCAGATTTCGGGGTCCTGACGGATTGCAAGCTCGGTGCTTATAATGCCGCAACGAAGCAATATGTCTATGAGGATTTCATTCCTGCCCCCGCTTCCCGGTATGCAGGGGTGAAGCCGGTCACGATGGAACTACCCGTCTTCAACGACGAGTCAGATCATATCTTGCTCTATTTCCCGCACCGGCATGAATATATCCTGGAACAGATGGACTTCTGGATCGTGAGTACGGTAGTCCTGTTTATTGCGCTGATAGGGCTGGCCGCCAGTCTCTTTTATTTCTACCGGCAGAAATTCCTGGCGGAGATCCAAAAAGATTTTGTCAATAACTTTACACACGAGTTCAAGACACCGCTGGCCGTCATGAAGATCGCTTCGGATGTGCTCGCGCAGGATTCCATTACCCAGCAGCCGGACCGGCTGGAGCGGTATGCGACCATTATAAAGAATCAGACGGAGCATCTCCAGGGGCAGGTCGAACGACTGTTGCGTACCGCCTCCATCGAAACAAAGAACCTGCCTATCCGGAAGGAGGACATCGATGCGCATCAGCTGATCGAGCAGGCCCTTGGGAAAGTACAGCCGCTGATAGAACAGAAGCGGGCCCGCGTGGAAGTCAAGATGGAAGAGAGTAATGCAAAGGTGCATGCCGACAAGGCCCACCTGGAGCTGGCAGTGGTCAATCTGCTGGAGAACGCTCTCAAGTATTCGGTTGAACCACATATCGTGGTGGAGACGGGGCAGCTGGAGGACGATTTTTTTATTTCAGTCAAAGACAATGGCGTGGGCATTGAAAAACAATACCTAAAAAACATTTTCAAGAAATTCTACCGGGTGCCTACCGGGGATATTCACAATGTAAAGGGGTTCGGATTGGGCCTCGATTTTGTCAAACGGATCATCGATGCACATAAGGGAAAGATCAAGGTCAACAGTCTTCCCGGTATCGGTACCGAATTCAGATTATTTATCCCCCTCAACTAATGTCTATGCAACAAGCAGGAAAAACAAAAGTGCTATTGGCTGAAGACGATCTCTCGCTGGGATATGTCATTAAGGACAATTTGATCGACGCAGGTTATGACGTGGTACTATGTCCCGACGGACAGGCAGCCATCGACAAATTTGACAAAAATGAGTTTGGCATCTGTCTGCTGGATGTGATGATGCCAAATAAAGACGGCTTTGCCGTAGCTCGCAAGATCAGACAGCAGAGCGATATGGTGCCCATTCTGTTCCTTACCGCACGGTCTATGGAAGAAGACAAGATAAAGGGCTTTCAGAGCGGCGCCGACGATTATATCACCAAGCCCTTCAGCATCCAGGAGCTGCTGATGCGGATGGAAGTATTTTTGAGAAGGACCCGCAAGATGCACTCCGAAAAGACACAGACCTTTACCATCGGGCAGCTTAACTTTTCGTATACCGATCTCAAGCTCACCATTGGATCGGAAACCTTCAACCTGACACAGAAAGAAGCCGACCTCTTAAAATTCCTTTGCGAACATTCCAACCGGATCCTGAAAAGAGAAGAGGTATTGCTCAATGTCTGGGGAAAAGACGACTATTTTCTGGGCAGAAGCATGGATGTATTCATCACCAAGCTGAGAAAATATTTCAAAGCTGACCCACAGGTAAACCTCGAGACAATACATGGTGTCGGTTTTCGTTTTAATACACCACAGGAATGAAATTACGATTATATATAGGCCGGCAGCTCCTTCTCGGGATCATCGCCCTGCAGATACTGAACCTCAGTGTTGGCAGCCCGACGTCCTGGGATGTCTCTACCTATGATTATTCGTATACCTATAACAAGACCTATGATCCGACCGAATCTGCCGTAGAATTCATCGTCGAGATGAAATGCGGTCAGCAGCCCGGTTTTAGCTACAATCTGCATGAGGACGCGGGCAAAAGCCCTACAAAAACGTTTCACTGGAAGACCGATCTCCAGAAGACCGTCCTGGAACCTGCCTTTATTCCCATTGTTCGGAAGCCCCGCAGGGTGCTTCCTGACCCGAGGATCATCTCTCATCCCCAGGATACCTTTTCCCCACCACCCGAAGAAGCCATCGCCTAGCTCAAAAGGGGCGATCTGTTCAGACCGCCAACTCTCAAAACGTTTAAGTCTTTTACGCTTGTTTGCCATATATGCCTCAACCGGTACGTCCCGGTCAGGGTCATCATATAGGCAAAGAAGTGTATATTTAATAAATTGCTCGAATATGCGTTTATAAAGACTTAACCCCTGATTAACATATAAATAAAATAGTTTTGCACACTAAAAACCCAATCGCAAGACCCATGGTAAGAAAGTGGCTTTTCCTGTTCGCCGGCTTTTGCTTTAGCAGCCTATTCGCCCTGGCCCAACCCCAGGTCGACACGCTTCGTCTGCCCCTGCAATCGGCCGAAAAGATGTTCCTGGACAGCAATCTGCAACTATTGGCTCAGCGATATAATATTGATGCCAACAAGGCCCTGGTCATCCAGGCCCGTCTCTGGCCCAATCCCAATTTCAGTATCGGTCATACCCTGTATTCCGGTTCACTGAACAAGTTCTTTCCCGTCGGCCGCGGCGAGGACGAGACAACCGTAGGACTTTCCCAGCTGATCCTGCTGGCGGGCAAACGGAACAAGCAGGTAAAGATCGCCATGGAGAACGTTCATCTGACCGAATACCAGTTCTTCGATCTGCTGCGTACGCTGAAGTATACTCTCCGTACAGATTTTTATCAGATCTATTATCTGCGGCAGTCCGCCCGCGTCTATGACGAAGAGATAAAGGCCCTCTCCCAGGTCGTCCAGGCTTTCTCCGAACAGCAGGGCAAGGGATATATCTCGGAAAAAGAGGTTATCCGTATCAAAGCGCAGCTGTATAATTTCCAAAGCGAGTACAACGACCTGATCAACCAGATCAATGATACGGAAAGCGAGCTGAGGCTGGTGTTGCAGACAAAGCCTAACTTCTTTATCGATCCCGTCACCGACTCCTTGGCATTGAGCAAGCTCGATCCTACGCAGTTCCCGCTGACCACGCTCATGGACTCCGCTTATCACAACCGGACCGATCTCGCGATAGCCCGGACCAATACAAAGATCAGTCAGCTCAATTACAACTATCAAAAGGCGTTGGCTGTTCCGGACCTTTCCCTGTCACTGGGTTATGACGAAGCAGGTAGCTTTTTGTATAATTACTATGGTGTAGGGGCTTCGATCGACCTGCCTTTTTTCAATCGTAACCAGGGTAATATAAAGTCCGCAAAAGCACAGATCGCCGGCGCACAGGTCACCCAACGCTTCACACAGTCCACGGTAGAGGAGAATGTCGCCACCTCGCTGCAAAAGGCCTTTGCACAACAGAAGCTGTACCAAAGCATCGACCCGAAATTCTACCTCGACTTTCAGCGGTTGCTCCATGAAGTGCTCAGCAACTACCAGAAGCGGAATATCGGTCTGCTGGACTTCCTGGATTTTTATGATTCCTACAAACAGAATACGCTGCAGCAAAACACCATACAATTCAACAGGGTCAGCGCCTTCGAGGATATCAACTATTATACAGGAACGAATTTCTTTAACTAACCACCCTACTGCTTACATCAATTACATTGATCAATCATATTAATATGCAAAAGATCTATAAACAAATTAGCCCGCTTGTTTCTCTTGTCTTCATCGGAAGCCTGATGCTTCAGGCCTGCGGCTCATCCGAAACAAAGCCGGCTCCTGAAAAGGAAAAGTTCGCCATCCCTGACACCGTCATGCGGACCTTACGGGTAGATACCGTTACTACTTCCCAGCTGATCAACGCCATTACCCTCACCGGGAAGGTCGGCTCCAACGAAGAGAATGTAGTGCCCGTCAATGCCCTGGTCACGGGTAATATCTCTGATGTAAAGGTGGCGCTGGGTGACTATGTCAATGCCGGCCAGGTACTGGCTATCATCCGGAGCTCGGAAATGGCCGGATACAGCAATGACCTTGTCAATGCAGAGTCCAATCTTCGGATCTCCGAGACCAATCTTCAAAAGACAAAGGACCTTTTTAAGAGCGGTCTGGCATCCATGACCGACTCGCTCAATGCGGAAGTCGCTGTACAACAGGCAAAGTCCGAACTCAACAGGGTTCACCAGGTCCTGAAGATCAATGGTGGCAGCACCCAGGGCGAGTTCGTGATCAAGGCCCCCATCAGCGGCTTTATCGTCCAAAAGACGGCTATCAACAATATGGCTATCCGCAGCGACAACAGCACATCGCTGTTCACTATCTCCGATCTGAAGAATGTATGGATCCAGGCCAATGTGTATGAGTCCAACATCAGCCTGATCAAGCAGGGTGAGAATGTCGATGTAACGACACTGGCCTACCCCGGCAAGATCTTCAAAGGAAGGATCGATAAGGTGATGAATGTACTCGACCCAACGAGCAAGGTCATGAAAGTACGGGTCGTGTTACCTAATCCGGACTATCTGCTGAAGCCGGAAATGTATGCCAGCATCACCGTATCCGACAAGGAGAACAAACAATGCCTGAGCATTCCGTCACAAGCGCTGATCTTCGACCATAGCCAGTATTATGTGCTGGTGTATAACAGTAAGACGGACGTAAAAATTACTCCTGTACAAGTGATCAATACCGTTGGCGACAGAACATATCTGGCTTCGGGTGTAAATGACGGCGACAAGGTCATTTCCTCCCAGGCTATTCTGATCTACAATGCATTGAACAGCTAAAGCCGATACTACTACCTAACCGACCTGGCGAATCCTCCTGACAGACCTAACGAAACCTGCCTGACCTGGCGGGATATGCCACGCATTAAATAATTTTTAAACTTAAAGAAGATGAATAAGCTTCTTAGGGCTATTATTGCCTTTTCGCTAAAGAACCGGTACTTCATATTGTTTTGCGCCGTGTTGCTGCTGGTGTCTGGTATACTCACTTTCCGGAGCATGCCCATCGAAGCTTTCCCGGATGTTACGAATACAGAGATCAGCATTATTACACAGTGGCCCGGCCGCAGCGCTGAAGAGATAGAAAAGTTCATTACTATCCCTATCGAGATCGCGATGAACCCGGTGCAGCAGAAGATCAGCCTCCGGTCGACCAGCATTTTCGGGCTTTCTTATGTCAAGCTGATCTTTGACGATGGGGTCATGGACAGGGATGCGCGGTTACAGGTGAATTCCTTACTCGCCAATGTCACCCTGCCACAAGGCATACAGCCACAGGTCCAGCCACCCACCGGTCCGACGGGAGAGATCTTCCGCTATACCCTGAAAAGCAGTATCCGCGATGACCGCGAGCTAAAGACGATGCAGGACTGGGTCATCGATCGTCAGCTTCGGGCTGTACCGGGTGTTGCCGACATCGTCAGCTTTGGCGGACGTGTCAAGACCTACGAGATCAAGGTCGACCCAAGCAAGATCACCAACCTGGGGATCACGCCCCTGGACGTCTATTCGGCCATTCAAAAAAGCAATATCAATATCGGCGGGGACTTTATCGTTCGCAATAACCAGGCATATGTGGTAAGAGGTATCGGACTCCTGAATGATATCAACGAGATCAGGAATATCATCGTCACCAATACCAATGATATACCGGTGCTGGTGAAGGACGTGGCGGATGTGGAGATCTCCAATCTGCCAAGACTGGGTCATGTAGGACGCGCCGATCATATCGATTCTGCCGGACATACAGTCATCGAAGACCAGGATGATGTGGTCGAGGCTATCATCATTATGCGCAAGGGGATGAACCCTACCGACGTGGTGCAGGCGGTAAAGAAAAAGATAGACAAGCTGAATGACCAGGTATTGCCAAAAGATACAAAGATCGTCCCTTATTATGACCGGGAGAATCTCATTCATTATGCCACACATACTGTGCTGCATAATCTGATCGAGGGCATTCTGCTGGTCACCTTGCTGGTGTCTTTGTTCATGTTCAACTGGCGGACCACGCTGATCGTGTCCATCATCATTCCCCTGGCGCTGCTCTTTGCCTTTATCTGTCTTCACCTGATGGGGATGAGTGCCAATTTGCTATCACTCGGAGCCGTAGACTTCGGGATCATCATCGATGGCGCCGTGGTCATGGTCGAAGGTTTGTTCGTGATCCTCGACCACCAGGCGCGGGACCTTGGAATGGACCGTTTTAACAAGATGGCCAAGATGGGGCTGATCAAGAAAAATGGTACCCAATTGGGGAAGGCCATCTTCTTTGCCAAGCTGATCATCATCACCGGTCTGCTGCCCATCTTTGCCTTTCAGAAAGTGGAAGGAAAGCTGTTCTCTCCCCTGGCCTATACGCTTGGGTTTGCGTTACTGGGTGCACTGATCACGACCCTTACTTTAGTTCCCGTGCTGATCAATATGCTGCTTCGGAAGAATGTGCATGAAAAACATAATCCCATTGTCCATTTCCTGACGGCCTTGATGGTAAAAGGTTTTACTTTCCACTGGAAGCATAAGAAGACGACGATCACCGTAGCCTTCCTGATCATCGGCGCGGGCTTTTATGCCTTTACCTTACTGGGTACGGAATTCCTCCCTGAACTGGATGAAGGAGCCATCTGGCTGCGCGCACAGCTGCCCTACAGCGCATCTTTGGACCAGTCCGTCCAGACAGCCCGTCAGGTTCGCAAGATCATCATGGAGTTTCCCCAGGTAAAGACCATTGCCTCGCAGACAGGAAGACCGGATGACGGCACCGATGTAACGGGTTTTTACAACAACGAATTCGATATCATCCTTTATCCGCGGGAAGAATGGAATCCAAAGATCAGCAAGGACGAGCTCATCGACTCCATGCACCGGCGGCTGGCCGGTCTGCCGGGTGTAGACCTGAATTTCTCACAGCCGATCAGCGACAATATCGAGGAAGCGGTATCGGGGGTAAAAGGCTCCATTTGTATGAAGATCTTTGGCGACAGCCTTGACTATATGGAAGGCAAGGTTACGCAGGCATACGAATCATTAAGAGATGTAAGAGGCATCGAAGACCTGGGTGTAATAAAGAATATCGGTCAGCCGGAGCTGGACATCGATCTGGATCAGCAACGGATGGCCTTATACGGTGTGGCCACAGCCGATGCCAATGCCGTCATCGAGATGGCCATCGGCGGTAAGGCAGCCTCTACTCTTTATGAAGGCATCAGGCAATTTGATATCCGGGTACGTTATCCGGAGGCCTACCGCGGGACAATAGATGACATCGGCAACCTGCTGGTGCCTTCACAGAATGGATCGAGGGTGCCTGTGAAAGAGATCGCGACCATCCGTCAAAAGACGGGCCCCTGTCTCATCTTCCGGGACGATAACGAACGATATTCCGCCCTTAAGTTCTCCGTCCGGGGTCGTGACATGGGCAGCACCATTGCTGAGGCCCAGGAAAAGGTCAATAAGGCGGTAAGTCTCAAAAAAGGATATACCATGGTGTGGCAGGGCGATTTTGAGAACCAGCAGCGGGCCACTCACCGGCTGGAACAGGTAGTACCGATCAGCCTCCTGCTGATCTTCATCCTCTTATTCGTGATGTTTGGCAGTATGAAAGACGCAGGGCTGGTCTTCCTCAACGTGCCTTTTGCAATCGTAGGCGGAGTCGTCGCATTACATCTAACCGGAACCAATTTCAGTATTTCCGCCGGTATCGGGTTCATTGCCCTTTTTGGGATCTGTATCCAGGACGGGGTACTGCTGATCACGGTCTTCAAACATAACCTGGAACATATGCATAACCAAAGCCATACCTTGTATACAGCTATCAAGCTGGGGGTCAGCTCCCGGATAAGACCGGTGATGATGACAGCCCTGATGGCGGCGATCGGCTTGTTCCCGGCAGCGATCTCCCATGGTATCGGTTCTGAAAGCAGCCGGCCCCTGGCCCGGGTTGTCATCGGAGGGATACTTTGCGCTATGATCTTTTCCCTGCTGGTCTTTCCACTGATCTTTGCATGGGCTTACCGGAATGTGGACAGGAAGCATCAGGGTGAGATCGAATAAATTGACTATTTTAGGCCATGCAATTGAAAAAATATTGCCTGTCCCTGGTTTTCTTTTCGCTGTGCCTTTCCCTTTCGGCACAGGAATTTTTCAGACCGTCAACAACATATAATTCCAGCCGTGTCACTGGCACGATCATCGTAGAATCTGCCATTGGCACGGCTATTACAATAGGGCTCAACTATCTTTGGTATAAGAAATTCGCCCATGGGAAGTTCCACTACTTCAACGACAACAACGAATGGCTGAATGTCGATAAGGTGGGGCATGCTACCACCGCCTATAATATCGCGGCCATCCAGAGTGATGTCTTACACTGGGGTGGAGTGCGACCGGGTACATCCGCCCTGATCGGCACCGCTACTGCCCTTGGTTTTATGACCATGATCGAGCTCCTGGACGGTCACTCCGAGAAATGGGGCTTTTCCAAAGGTGATATGCTGGCCAACCTGGCCGGCTGCCTGCTTTTCGAAGGACAGCAGCTGATGTGGGGACAGCAACGCATCAGCCTGAAATATTCCTATCACGGAACGATCTTTCCTTCCTATCACCCGGCCGAGCTGGGCAGCAATCTGCCACAGCGCATGCTAAAAGATTATAATGGGCAAAGCTACTGGCTCTCTTTTAACATTGCCTCCTTTTTACCCGCTTCCAGCAATTTTCCACGGTGGCTCAACGTTTCTGCGGGGTATGGGGCTGAGGGCATGATCGGGGCCGTAAAAAACCCGACGGAGATAAATGGCAAACCCATACCGGCTTACCGGCGATATCGCCAGTTTTATCTTTCCTTTGACACCGACCTCTATCGTGTCGATGGGCTTTCGCCGCTGGCCTCTACCTTGTTGAAATTCAATCGAACAGTAAAGACTCCGGCGCCAGCCCTGGAGTGGAATGAAGTAGATGGGATGAAATTCCATTATTTTTACTATTGATTTGTTAATCAGCGAGGTGAGTTAACTACCGCTTAACTTTTCATTAACTTGCCGACCATAATTTTACCGGATGAACAAAGTGCTCAAAGGCATTCTGGCCTTCTCTCTTAAAAATAAATATTTCATCTTCTTTGCAACGGCCCTGCTGGTAGTTTACGGGATCATTACTTTCAAGAATATGCCCATCGAGGCCTTTCCTGACGTAACCAATACCGAGATCACCATCATCACCCAATGGCCCGGCCGCAGCGCCGAAGAAGTGGAGAAATTCGTTACCATACCCATCGAGCTTTCGATGAATCCGGTTCAGAAGAAGACCAGCCTCCGTAGTACGAGTATCTTCGGCCTATCCGTGGTAAAGTTGATCTTCGAAGACGAGGTACAGGATACTTATGCCCGCCAGCAGGTCAACAACCTTTTGCACAACGCCGATCTGCCCGACAATGTAGACCCTGACGTACAGCCGCCCACCGGTCCCACCGGGGAAGTATACCGGTATACATTGGAAAGCAATTTCAGAGATACCCGCGAGCTGAAAACCTTACAGGACTGGGTGGTTGATCGCGAGCTGCGTAGTGTACCGGGTGTCGCCGATGTCGTCAGCTTTGGGGGAGAGGTCAAGACCTATGAGATCCAGGTCAATCCGCAGGTGCTGAACAACCTGGGGATCACTCCGCTTGACGTCTATAGCGCAGTTGGCAAGAGCAATATCAATATCGGCGGCGACATCATTAAAAAGAATTCCCAGGCCTATGTCGTCAGGGGTATTGGTCTGCTGAACGATATCAATGAGATCAAGAATATCATCGTCGAAGATAATAATGGTATCCCCGTCCTGGTAAAGGATGTGGCGGAAGTGAAGATCTCCAACCTGCCCCGACTTGGCGAAGTGGGCCGGACAGATGCCATCGATTCTCCCGGTCAGGCGCGTCAGTATAAAAACAATCCGGATGCCGTGGAAGGGATCGTCCTGATGAGGAAGGGAGAGAACCCCGACCATGTGATCCAGGGCTTGAAAGCCGAAGTGGAGAAGCTGAACGACCGGATCTTACCGGCGGATACAAAGCTAAAGCCTTTTTATAACCGCGAGGACCTGATCAAGTATGCCACGCATACCGTACTGCATAACCTGATAGAAGGTATCCTGCTGGTGACCCTCATCGTCTCCCTGTTCATGTTCAACTGGAGGACGACGCTGATCGTGTCCATTATCATCCCGCTGTCCTTATTGTTCTCTTTTATCTGTCTCAACTATATGGGCATGTCGGCGAACCTGCTGTCATTGGGAGCCATTGACTTCGGAATCATCATCGATGGCGCCGTGGTAATGGTCGAGGGCTTGTTCGTGCTGCTGGATAAAAAGGCCCACGAGCTGGGGATGGAACGGTTCAACCGCCTGTCCAAGCTGGGTATGATCCGCAAAAGAGGTGCCGAGCTGGGCAAGGCCATTTTCTTTACCAAGCTGATCATCATTACCGCCCTGTTACCCATCTTCTCTTTCCAGAAAGTAGAAGGCAAGTTATTCTCCCCGCTGGCCTATACGCTGGGCTTTGCGCTGCTGGGCGCCCTGATCTTTACGCTGACGCTGGTGCCCGTGCTCTGTAATGTATTGCTGCGTAAGAATGTCAGAGAAAAGCACAACCCGATCGTCCATTTTATCACGGGTGGTGTCATGAAAGGCTTCCGTTTTGTCTTCAAGCATAAACGACCCGCTCTCATTGTTTCGGCAGTCGCCATCGCGGTCGGCCTGTACGCGTTCCGCTTCCTCGGTTCGGAGTTCCTGCCGGAGCTGAATGAAGGGTCGATCTGGGTAAGGGCTACCCTACCCTATAGCATATCCCTTGATACGTCTATGGCAAAGGCGCAGCAGATGCGGGCAATCATGATCAAATTCCCACAGGTACGCCGGATCATGTCCCAGACGGGACGGCCGGATGATGGTACCGATGTGGCCGGATTTTATAACAATGAGTTTGGTGTACAGCTCTATCCCCAGGAGGAATGGAATCCAAAGATCACCAAGGAAGAGCTGATCGACACCATGACAAGGGCGCTGGCTGTCATTCCCGGCGCCGACCTCAACTTCTCCCAGCCCATCATGGACAATGTGGAAGAAGCCGTGTCCGGTGTAAAAGGTTCTATCTGCGTCAAGATCTACGGAGATTCTCTCGACTATATGGAACAGCAGTCGGATAAGGTGAATGCGGTGCTGAAAAAGGTCCAGGGTATCGAAGACCTTGGGGTCATCCGGAATATCGGTCAGCCCGAGCTGGACATCGACCTCGATCAGAGTAAAATGGCGCTGTATGGCGTTCAAACGGCTGACGCCAACGCCGTAATAGAAATGGCCATCGGTGGTAAGGCTGTCTCACAATTATATGAAGGCATCCGCAAGTTCGATATTCGAATACGTTTCCCCGAACAGTTCCGCGCTACACAGGACGACATCGGCAACCTGCTGGTGCCGACGCAAACGGGCTCTAAAGTTCCTATCCGCGAAATAGCCACTATAACACAGAAGACCGGTCCCTGTCTGATCTTCCGGGATGACAACCGGCGTTATTCGGCCGTAAAGTTCTCGGTCCGCGGCAGGGATATGGGCAGCGCTATCGCAGAGGCACAGGCAAAGGTGGACCAGGCTGTCCAGCTAAAGAAAGGGTACAGCATGGTCTGGCAGGGTGACTTCGAGAACCAGCAGCGCGCGACCAAGCGGCTTGGGCAGGTCGTCCCGATCAGCCTCCTGCTGATCTTCCTGTTGCTGTTTGTCATGTTTGGTAACCTGAAGGATGCCGGGCTTGTCTTCCTCAACGTGCCGACGGCCGTCGTGGGAGGTATTCTGGCCCTGCTGATCACCGGTACCAACTTCAGCATCTCTGCGGGTATTGGTTTCATCGCGCTGTTTGGTATCTGTATCCTGGAAGGGGTACTGCTGATCACCGCCTTCAAGCATAACCTGGAGATGATCAGACACAGCGAAAGTCCCTTGTATTCCTCCATCAAGCTTGGCGTAAATGAGCTGATCCGGCCCGTTATGATGACGGCCCTGATGGCAACCATTGGTCTGCTCCCGGCGGCTATATCCTCTGGCATTGGCTCGGAAAGCAGCCGGCCGCTGGCGCGGGTGGTCATTGGGGGGTTGATCTGCGCAACGATATTCTCGCTGCTGATCTTCCCCGTGGTCTTCTTCCTGGCCTACCGAAAGGTGGATACGCTACATCAAAAAGAAGAGGATAAGTCTTGATCAAATAATAAACGCGGCATAAGCCGCGTTTTTACTTTTCACTATATTTGACCTATGGACTCCAATCTGATCTTTATTGCCGTGATTTTTGCTTTGCTGGTTGCCGGAACGCTGGTGTTCCTTTTTTTAAAACAGCGAAAGGAGCTGAAGCTGGCGCAGCAGAATGCCCCTGGTGATGGCGGCGCCGCATCGCGTCAGCTGCAGCTTCAGGCCTACGAACGTCTTCTCCTGCTGACAGACCGTATAGCATTACCCAATCTTATCCAGCGACTCAACACGCCCGGACTCAGCGCCCGGGAAATGCAATCCCTGCTAACACAGAGTATCCGCCAGGAATTCGAGCACAATGTCACCCAACAGATGTATGTAACCCATGAAGCATGGGATGCGGTCCGTAATTTCAAGGACCAAAACATGCTGATCATTAATCAAATAGGCTCTTTTCTCCCGGAAGAGGCCAGCAGCAACGATCTTAACAAGGCCCTGCTCGAGCTTCTCATGCAAAATCCAAAGGCTTCTTTGCAGGATATCGTTTCAGAAGCCCTGAGCTTCGAAGCAAAGAAATTGATGTAGTTTTGACGGGCATCGAAAAAATGAATATGCCCGAAAAAAAGGATCTCCTTTTCGCTTTCGACCAGCCAACACAAATGGGTTATGACAGCGACCACCCCTTTTCAGAGGGTAAGGTCGGCAGAACCGGGATACCCATCGACTCCATCGAAGATATGCAGCCCCTGTTCAATGGGGTCAGGCTGGAAGAAGTCTCCATATCCATGGCCATCAATGCCACCGGTTATATCCTGCTGGCCTTCTATACCGTTCTTGCCAAACAGCAGCGGGCTGATCTGAAAAAGCTCGACGGCACCATTCAGAACGATATCCTGAAAGAGTATGCCGTACGCGGAAACTATATCTATCCTCCCAAACACTCCATGCGGATCATCACCGACGTTGTCGAGTGGTGCGGCCAGACACTCCCCAAATGGAATATCATCTCCCTCTCGGACTACCATATCCGTGAGTCAGACAGCAGGGCAGCACAGGAGATAGCCTTTACGCTGAGCAATGGTAAGGCCTATGTGAAAGCTGCAATGGAAAAGGGATTGGACATCAATGTTTTTGGCAAAAGGCTTTCTTTTTTCTTCAACGCGCGCAACAGTCTTTTTGAAGAGGCCGCCATATTCCGGGCGGCAAGCCGGATATGGGCTATCGTCATGAAAGAGCTGGGCGCTACCGATCCGGAGGCCATAATGCTGCGTACCCATAACCAATCCCTGCAGACTGATCACTATGACGAAGCGCGTATTCTGCCTATCGAAGAGGCGGCCTGGTCACAGATCCGCCGGATAGACGAAATGGGGGGCAGCGTCAGCGCCATCGAACGGGGATTTATCCGGGAAGAGATAGCCCGCAGCGCTTTTGAATACCGGCAGCCGGAGGCAGGAAACCAACAGCTCATCGACGACAGCATCCGGCAGCTGCAAACGGAAAAGCTCACAGCGCTGAAAAGAAGACGTGACCCGGGCAGGATCGATTCGATCTTGCAGGACCTCAATGATAAGGCAGCTTCGGGCGAGAACATCATGCCCGTTGTGATAGAGGCTGCCGGGAATCTTTGTACGCTTGGCGAGATCGCAGATACGCTGCGCGAGGTTTTCGGGGAATATAAATAGCACTCAACAACATTAGTATACAAACTGCCGGCTCGTATTCACACCATCTTTTGATACGGTCAGAATATACAGGCCATGCGGATAGTTACCCAGGCTTATGTCTGCTACCTGGTCTCCGGCCTGTTGATTCATCACCTGCCTGTACAAGGCTCTGCCATCCTGTGACCAGACATTCAGCTGATAAGAACCGGCGGCCCCGATATGCAGGGCGGTCTTAAGGGTGCTGCCAGATACGGCTACACTACGAATGCTTGTCCCTGCTGTCTGTTGAAGACTCACGACGCTGATGTCTGAGCGAAGGCTGGTTCCGTCGGGCTGTTGAGCCGAGACACGGTAGAAAAGTTTTGCAACGGCGGGGATACTCCCATCTGTATATTGGAAGAAGCTTGTTCCTACGGTATTGCTTATGAGACGCTGGATCGCAGTAAAATTTGTTCCATCGACCGAACGTTCGATGCTGTATGTCGTACCGGCTTCAAAACCCTGCGCCTGGTATTGAAGGCTGACAGCATTGGCGCTGGCCTTTGCAGTCAGTTCCAGCGACTGTGCGGCAAGCACTCCTGAAATGGCCTGTCCCTGGATGCTGATATTGTCGTATACAAAACGGCTGTTACCACCGGAGTTGATGGTTGTATTATACCCGTATAAACGAAAGGTGACGGCGGATGAGAGTGTTTGGAAGGCGGCGGGCAATGTCACGGTGAATGTAGCATAATTGTAGGTCATGCTGTTGGTAGCGATGTCGCTCGTATATCCATCGAGACTGGAACGAAGAACCCAGTTGTTGGGGCCAGCGCCTTGCGGAGTGCCGGTATTACTGCGGCGGATGACCATGGTCACGCTGTTGAGCACAAGATAATATCCTGTGGTGGGGCTCACCAAGAACTGCAGATAGGCGTTGGGGTCGACGGCGCCGGAGGGCCATCCGTCCTGGCCATAGAATTCGGTGCTGCCATTAAAGGCATTACTGACGATGGATGATCCAAGGGAAGCGCTGCCCGCTGTAATATTTGAACCGGGGGTGCCGGTGAGAGAGTTGTTAAAACCCCAGTTGCCGGCCGTCTGGGCTTCGGCTACTGCTGCCAGCAACAGCGCTGTCAGGGCCAGGGTAAGGGCCTTGAAGGTTTTCAGGGGTGACGGGTAAATAGTTTTCATACATATAGGGTGTTGCCAATAGATAGGCAATTGGTTTGCCCAATTTTAAAGGTTTGGGTATCAATTATTTGAGAGCCATTAGTGATTTTACTTATTCCCAATTAAGGAATCGGTTCCATTTTCGGTCCGGCGCCGGTAATATGGAATTTTGAAAGAGATGCATCTAAGGGTAAAACCAGTTTTATGAACTATCGTCTTTTTAATCGTTCTCTTTTTGCTTCCACGCTCGTAGTTGGCGGGTTGGCCTTGTTTTCCGCAGCGGGCTGTTATAAGGCTGATTTAAAGACCGATCCGGTGACGGCGGCAAAAGTTTCAGACGCCACCGAAACAGATTCGAGGATCTACAGCGAAGGTTCCGACGCCGAATATAAAGGCGGTGCCGCGGCCTGGCTCCAATTCTTAAACACGAACTGTAAATACCCGGATGAGGCAGTAACCGGCGAGATCGCCGGTACTGTTAAAGTTAAGTTTGTGGTGGAGAAGAATGGCTCGGTAAGTAATGTAGAGGCGCTGAGCGGCCCGGCTGTGCTGCAAAAGGAGGCCATCCGCGTGATTAGTGCCAGTAAGCAGTGGGAGCCTATGACCCTTAACGGACATAAAGTAAGGTCTTATAAAATTCAGCCCATCGTGTTCATGCTGGAGCAGGGTTAAGCCTGTGGCAATGGAGGCTGTGTCGACTTATCCAGTTCCTGGGAGATATTGAGCAGGAGCTGAGAGCTATTCTGTAGTTTGGCTATCAGCTCTTCTGTTTTTAGATACTGGATCTGCAATTGGCTTTGCAGCTCTTCGATCTGTCTGTCTTTTGCTGCCAGCTGTTGCTGAAGATGCGATTCATCCGGCACCGCGGGAGTAGATTCATCCGGCGCCACTGGAGGGGTTTCTATCCGCTGATCCACCCGGCCGGCGAGCAGTTCCTCGTATTTCTTTTCGACTTTGGCCACCTGTTCTTTCAATTGTTCGATCCGTTGGTCTGCCATATCGCGGTACTGTTCATACTTTTCCTTCATCCACAGGATTCCCCTATACATATTCTCAACGGCATCTGCCGGCGCGATGGTTTCCCGTTCTACAGTATCCCCGGTGTCGGCCGGCGCGGAGGAGGCATCGACTGCCAGGACCTGTTCCCCTGCCGTCGCAGGAGATACAGACATCCGCTTCATCGCTGCTATAAGGATCTCAGGGGCGACCGAGAGGTCGAATCCTTCCATCGACAACGCCATTTCATCGGGCGTCTTTCGCCTCCGGCGATAGTGCAGCCAGGTGGTCACCAGCATCGCCATAATGAACATTGGCACAGAGATCCATAAAAGAATACGCAGGAATTGGCCGAACTCATACAGGTTGACTAGGAGTAAAAACATGATCGAGAGTTTTAAGTAGAATTTCTCTCAATATTGAAAGACAGGCAATTATGTTTAGAAAAGTGGTTTTGCGTGACTTCGACGGTCCGGTGGGATAGACAAGTACAAGTGCAATATTCACGCCAAAAAAGCAATTATTGACCGATGGTCAAAAGGGACAATTGCCGTCCACGTAAAACCAGTATTTCGGGAGGGATTTTAGCACAAATTTGGTACTCCATCATTTATTAAACTATGTCAATCATGAATGCCAGTAAAAAATTGATCGCTTGCGCCGCGTTACTGATCGCGCTGTTTTCCGCCTCATCTACGTTCGCCCAGGGCGGTCGTATGATGGATACAGCTGCTATGCGGCAGCGTATGGAAGCCCGGATCCAAAAAATGAAGGATGACCTGAAGCTGACTCCCGTACAGGCGGACTCCATGAAAGCTATTACCATGGATATGCAGGGTAAAAGACGGGAGATCTTTATGGATCAATCCATGAGCCGGGAAGACAAAATGGCCAAAATGCAGCCGTTGAACGAAGCGGCCAACAAAAGGATCGAGGCAGTCCTCGGGGCCGATCTGTTCAAGAAATACCAGGATTGGGAAGCGGCCAATCGTCCACAACGTGGCGGTGGCGGCGGAAACTAAATTGAGAGCCAAAATAAAAAAAATGCCGTGGTTGACCACGGCATTTTTTTATGCTATTATGATTTCTTTTGTTCCTTCACCCAGTTATCACGCAGCGTCGTGGTCCGGTTAAAAACCAACTTTTCTTCCGAGCTGTCCTTGTCCAGATAGAAATAGCCTTTCCGGAGGAACTGATAGTATTCGCTGAATTTTGCGGTTGCCAACGCAGGCTCGGCATATGCGACGTCCAGCACCTGTAAGGAATCCGGGTTGATATAGTCTTTAAAATCTCCTTCTTCATTGGAAGGGTCTTCTACCCGGAACAGACGGTCATAAAGCCGCACTTCTGCTGTAATAGCGTGTTTGATGCTAACCCAGTGGATAGTAGCCTGTACCTTCATACCGGACTGCGTTCCGCCACTTTTGCTTTCGGGCAGATAGGTGCAGCGGAGTTCGGTGATCTTTCCTGTCTCGTCCTTAACGACGGCATCACACTGGATGATATAGGCGCTCTTGAGCCGCACCTTTTGCCCCGGTGACAAACGGAAGAATTTCTTTGGCGGGTTCTCCATAAAGTCCTCGTTCTCGATATAGAGCTCCCGGCTAAAAGGCAGCTGGCGATGGGTCGTCTCCGGATTTTCCGGGTTGTCCTCACTGCTGAGCCATTCTTCGTCCTGGTCGAAATTGGTAATGACGATCTTCAACGGATCGAATACAACCATCCGGCGTTGGGCTATCTTATTGAGATGATCACGAACGCAAAACTCCAGCAGGGATACATCGATAAGATTGTCCCGTTTTTGCACACCTATCTTCTCGGCAAAGTTGCGGATGCTTTCCGGTGTATATCCCCGACGGCGAAGGCCTGATATGGTCGGCATCCGGGGGTCGTCCCAGCCGGTGACATAACCATCGCTGACCAGCTGTTTCAGCTTGCGCTTGCTCATCACCGTATAGGTAAGGTTCAGACGGGCAAACTCATACTGATGAGAAGGGAAGATCTCCAGCTTGTCGATGAACCATTCGTATAAAGGACGATGCGGCACAAATTCCATGGTGCAGACCGAATGCGTGATGTGTTCGATGGAGTCACTCTGGCCATGTGCAAAATCATACATCGGGTAGATACACCAGCTGTCACCGGTGCGGTGATGATGAGCATGTTTGATCCTGTACATGATGGGATCTCTCAGCAGCATGTTGGGTGAGCTCATATCGACTTTTGCCCGCAAGACTTTTTCGCCATCCTTGTATTTGCCTGCCCGCATATCCCGAAACAGCTGCAGGTTCTCTTCCACACTGCGGCTACGATAAGGACTGTCCTGACCTGATGTGGTAGGAGTCCCCTTGAGCTGCGCTATCTGTTCCGAACTGCTGTCATCGACATAGGCAAGACCTTTTTGGATCAGGGTTTCTGCAAACTGGTATAATTGTTCGAAGTAATCAGATGCATACAATTCATTCTCCCATTCAAAACCCAGCCAGCGGATATCATCCTTAATGCTGTCCACATATTCGGTGTCTTCCGTTACGGGGTTGGTGTCGTCAAAACGGAGGTTGGTCTTACCGCCGTATTTCTGTGCCAGCCCGAAATTGAGGACAATGGATTTGGAATGGCCGATATGAAGATAGCCATTGGGTTCAGGAGGAAAGCGGGTCAGTATGGATTTGTATTTACCGGCCGCCATGTCTTCCTCGACAATCTCTTCCAGGAAATTCAGGGACTTTTCTTCTTCTTTTTTGATCTCCGTCATAAATGTGAACTGTTGAACATGCGAATTTAGCGATTCTGGGGCAGGTAGCCAAAGGATCAGCCCCTTTTCCCGAACAGCAGGCTGCCGATACGGACCATCGTACTGCCTTCTGCCTCAGCCAGTTGATAATCCCCGCTCATACCCATGGAGAGAATGGGGCGCGGCTCCGATACAGCAAAATATTTATCAAATAATCCTTTGAGCGTGCGAAACTCGGAGCGGATGGAGTCGGGGTTGTTGGAAAAAGAAGCCATTCCCATTAGTCCGCGCAGACGCACATTTGTCCACTCTTCCGGGGCTGCCTGCACGGTCTGCACCAGGTCGCTCAGCTCTGCCGGATCCAGCCCAAACTTGGTCTCTTCCCGGGCAATATAGACCTGTAAGAGGACATCTACCACCCTACCCGCCTTTACCGCCTGTTTATTGATCTCTTTTAGCAGGCTCAGACTGTCGACGCCATGGATCAAATGAATAAAACCAATAATATACCTGACCTTATTGGACTGGAGATGCCCTATAAAATGCCAGCGGATATCCGATGGCACTCTTAGCTGTTTGTCGACCAGCTCCTGCACATAGTTCTCCCCAAAGTCTCTTTGCCCTTCGGCATACAATGCTAAAATATCTTCGACAGGTTTAGTCTTTGAGACAGCCACTAAAACCGCCTTTCCCCCGAGGCTTGCCTTTATATCCAAATAAGCATCCTTGTTTATTGGCACGTTAAATAGGTTTAACGCGAAGATACCTACATAGATGGTAACAGGGACCAACCATTCGAAAAGCAAATTGAATTAATTTTGCGGCGCACCCTTTCACATGTAGAAATATGGCACCCAGAAACAGTCGCAGCAGAATCTCTGTAAATACCCTTTTCTTTTTAGCAGTTTTCCTTTCCCCATTTCTCAGCATAGCCCAGAACAAGACCACCCTCACGGGCAAGGTCATAGACGGCCAGACCAAACAGCCTATTCACGCCGCAACAGTCCTCCTGCTTCATAGCGATTCCTCGGTTGCAGCGGAAGTAATAAGCAAACCCGATGGAAGCTTTACGCTCAACGGCCTGCCGGAGACGTCCTCAAAGCTTCAGATCAGTATCGTCGGCTATCAGCCTTTTTCCCAGACCATCCCGGGCGGTCACCGGGCGGCGGGTGTCCCCGTAAGCCTGGGGGTCATCCAGTTAAAGGCTATGCCCGCCCAGATGCAGACGGTGACCGTTGTAGGGACCAGGAGTCTCCTGAAGACCGAAATAGACAAAAAGGTCTTCAATGTGAGCAATAGCCTGGCCAGTAAGGGTGGGACAGCCCAGGATGCTCTCCGCCAGGTGCCTACGCTCAGCGTTGACGCCTCCGGGAACATCAGTCTGCGGAACGGCTCCCCTACCATTCTCCTGGATGGCAAACGTACACAGCTGACACTGGACCAGATCCCTTCGGACCAGATCCAGAGTATCGAGGTCATGCCCAATCCCTCGGCTAAATATGACGCCCAGGGCAATCATGGGATCGTCAACATCGTCCTGAAGAAAAACCGCAAGCCGGGTATGAACGGGTCGGTCACGGGTGTATGGAGTACGCTTCATGAGACCTATGAATTCCTGAATCTCAACGCTTATAAAAATAAATGGAATTTCACGTTCAACTATATGGGACATGGTCACCGGTCTGTCGAAAATACGACGACGACCCTGGACGATGTCGCGTCAAAAACAACGACCGTCCAACACGGATATTCCGTCAGGACAGGCCCTTTCCAGATGTTCAAGGCCGGCGCGGACTATTTCATGGACCCGCACAATTCGTTTAGCCTTTCCGGAAATATCGGTTTTGGCCATCATCCCGAATCCGGCACTCAAAATACCGCTTACCAGGGCGCCAGCGGCTCGGTCGATTCCAGTGGCCAGAGAAGCTCTTATGAAAGCGACCGCTTTGTTTTTTCCCATTCCAATTTCGACTATTCCCATTCCTTTTCGAAGACAAATGAAAAGCTGACGGCCAGCGCCGCCCTGGAAACATATCATGGCAATGACAACGGCAGATATGCCATGCAGTATTTCGACAAAGGCGCTACACCGCTTGGCGACCCTTACAGACAGCAGTTCTCGGGTTTTGGAGATGCCCGCAACCTCACCCTGCAAACCGACTATACCGACCCGTTCAGGGATGGCAATGCGAAACTCGAGACGGGTATAAAGACCACCCTGCATCACAATCATAGCTTCAATGATTTCCGAAATGAGAACGGGCAGAATTTTGTACCGGACTCTTCGGCCAGCTATAACTATCAGTATGATGACAATACGTATGCGGCCTATGCAAGCTATAGCGATCAGTTCGGGAAGTTCAGCTATATGGCCGGTCTGCGCCTGGAGAAATACGATTATACGGGACGTTTGCTGAACGACAACAGCGGGTTTGGATTTCATCAGACCGGGCTCTACCCCAGTCTTTACCTCACCGAAAAAACGGGAGAGAACAGCGATATTCACCTCAATTACTCCCGGCGGGTCAACAGGCCGCAGTGGTGGCAGATCACCCCGGAGACGAACTATTCCAATCCTCAGAACCCCCAGGTGGGCAATCCGCATATCCGGCCCGAGAACACCAACCTCGTAGAGCTGGCCTACAACGACCAGTTTGGAGGGGGGATCGGTTTGAATACGACCTTGTATGTGAAGAACACCCTCAGCCCGATGATGTCCTATAATATTCCCCTGTCAAAGGATACCCTGCTCAGTACGTTTGAGAATGGCAACAGCATCAACACATATGGAGCCGAGATCATCTTTAAGCTTCCCGTGACAAAATGGTGGAATGCCACCACCAATCTCAATCTCTATGAGACGGACATCAATGCTGATAATTTATCGCAGGGGCTTTCCAATTCCGGCTTTAGCTGGTTTGCCAAGCTCAATTCCGATATGAAGCTATTGAAGTCCTATACCTTCCAGCTGACTGGCAATTACAATGCGGCAAATGTGGTCGCACAGGGCAAGGTGCTGGCTTCCGGCGGAATGGACATCGCTATTAAAAGGGATTTCCTGAAGAATAATGCGGCTACGCTGGTGCTCAGCTTATCGGATGTTTTCAATACGCAGCAGACCCGCGTCGACACCTATTCAAAGGGGCTCTTCTTCCAGGAATCGATCAACAAACCCGAGACCAGGGTGCTGAAGATCAATTTCACCTATAGTTTTGGGAAGGAGCTGAATGGCAAACGTCACAAGGCTACTTCAGAATCGAACGGCTGATCACGATACGCTGCACCTCGCTGGTGCCTTCATAGATCTGCGTGATCTTTGCGTCCCGCATCAGTCTTTCCACATGGTATTCCTTTACATAACCATACCCACCGTGGACCTGGACGGCTTCAGTAGTCGTCCACATAGCCGTTTCCGAAGAAAATACCTTGGCCATGGAGGAGCTGAGGGCGAAGTCCTGGTGCTGATCCTTTTCCCAGGCAGCGCGAAGACATAAGAGGCGGGAGGCTTCAATACGGGTAGCCATATCCGCCAGCTTGAACTGGATGGCCTGGTGCTGCATGATCTCTTTTCCAAAAGCCTTCCGCTCTTTGGAATAATTCAGCGCCAGCTCATATGCTCCGCTGGCGATGCCCAGCGCCTGGGACGCAATGCCGATACGGCCTCCGGCCAATACTTTCATGGCGAACTTAAAGCCAAACCCGTCTTCCCCGATACGGTTCTCTTTAGGCACCTTTACATCATTGAACAGGATGCTGTGGGTATCGCTACCCCGGATGCCCAGCTTATTTTCCTTAGCGCCTACGACTACCCCGGGGGAATTCTTTTCCACGATAAGGACGTTGATGCCATGGTGACCTTTGGCGGGGTCCGTCTGGGCGATGACCAGGTATACGGAAGCAGAATTGCCATTGGTTATCCAGTTCTTGGTTCCATTGAGCAGGTAATGATCCCCCCTGTCCTCCGCCGTCGTACGCTGGGAAGTCGCGTCACTGCCGGCTTCGGGTTCGCTTAAGAGAAAGGCTCCGATATAAAGCTCTCCATCCTTGCTTCCTCTCGCAAGCGGAGTAAGATATTTTTCCTTTTGTTCATGGCTCCCATAAGTGTCCAGTCCCCAGCATACCAGGCTATTATTGACGCTCATACAGACGCTGACACTGGCGTCTATCTTGCTGATCTCCTCCATAGCCAGCACATAGCTGACCGTATCCATTCCGGAGCCGCCATAGGCAGGGTCCACCATCATGCCCATAAAGCCAAGCTCTGCCAGCTTGAGGATCTGTTCTTTTGGAAATTTTTGATGCTCGTCCCTTTCTATGACCCCTGGCAGACATTCGTTGCGGGCGAAGTCGCGGGCGGCCTTTTGAATCATCAGATGTTCTTCGGATAACTGAAAATGCATATGGGCAACAATTTTGCCCAAAAATAATAGAAACTACTTTAGGAAACTAACATTTGTTAGTTTTTTTGCGTAGAAGGGACGGCTGTGGAGAGAGGTAGCACTGTGGGTTATATGGGAAGCGCACTGGCTTTTGCGTGGAGCAAGCCGATCACGGTCTTGAAAATAACGATAAAAAGCCCGGCTTCCTCTTCGGTAAAGTTGCTGCCTTCTCCCTCATCACCGTCTTCGCTATAGATGGTCGCTGCGGCAAATTGCAGGAGGTCGGGCTGGCAAAAGGCATCCATGATAGCCATGGCGTCGGCTTCGTCAAAGCCATCATTGAAGACCTCTTCCATTTCGTCAAACTCTTCGTTGAATGCTTTTTCGAATTCGGGTTCTGTAATGGCGGGGATACCCGGGGTCAGCTCCCGGAAGCTAAGCAGGATAATGGTCAGAACATAGGCTACGTCTTCCCTGGCATCGGGCTCCTGTAGCTCGCGGCTTTCGCCCAGCACATAACCAACTACTGCCGGCTGATCTTTGGCAAAGGCATCCCAGACCTTGCTGATCTGGTCTTCGTCCATGCGCTGGATCCGGTCATTAATAAGGTCGATCACCTGATCGGTAATTTGTACCATCCGTAATTTTCTTTCAAACCTACGTTAATTTGTATTGCGGCAAAAACCTAACTTGCATTTTATGTCAAGGAATTACTCCCATAAGGCAAAGATCGCTGTTTCCGTATCCTCCGAAGTAGGCCGCCTCCGGCGCGTCCTGGTGCACAGCCCTGACAGCGGGCTCGGTAAAGTAGTGCCCTCCAAGGCACAGGACTGGCTCTTCGAAGATATTGTTCACCTGGATACCATCCGCCGGAAAGAATACGATTTCTATACGAAGATCCTGCTCTATTTTCTGGACCCGGAAAAGATCCGGGGCCGGCTGACCGAGATCGACGACGAAAAAAACAAACGGGCTTTTTATAAGCCCGGTGACGACCACTTCTTCCGGTCGGATAAAGTCGTCGAACTGCAGTGGCTGCTCAGTGACATCCTGACCGACGATTCCATAAAGTCAAAGCTGGTGGCTTCCGTCTGTGCCATCGAAGCCTGTTCCTACGACACCCAGCAGCGCCTCCAGGAGCTGGCCCCCGTGCAGCTGGCCAAGACCTTTATCAGCGGTTCGCTGAATGAAGAGCAAATGCTTTTCGCTCCCATCCCGAACTTTATCTTTACACGGGACATCGGCATTGTCATCAATAATTATGTGCTGCTCAACAAGCCGGCAAAAAAAGCACGTACGCGGGAAGCCCTTCTGGCCAAATATATCTTTTTCAACCACTCCCTCTTTGAAGAATACCAGGACAGGATCATCGAGCTGGCGGACACCCACCACCATTTCCTCCTCCCAAGGGAGGGCGACGACCACAAGGTGACGCTGGAAGGCGGGGACGTGATGGTCGTTTGTAAAGATCACCTGCTGATCGGTATCAGCGAGCGAACCTCTTCCGAAGCTGCACACCAGGCTATAAAGATATTGTTCGGGAAGAACGTGGTCAAAAAGATCACCATCATCCGCATCCCGAAGAAAAGGGATTATATGCATATCGATACCATCTTCACACAGGTGCGGCGGAATGTCTGGATCCTTTTGGGTACTTTTTCCAAAAAGGCCATGAAACATGAGGATGAGGACGAAGTGCAGCGTATCCTGGACAACAATAACAAAAAAGAAGACAAGCTAAAGATCCTCCAGTTTCGGAAAAAAGACCCGGGCAATCCCGAATATTTTGACAACCTCGAAGACCTGCTCACCGACATCAGTAAAAACGACCTGGAGTGCACGGAGAAAATAAAGTTCATTTATTCCGGCAACAATGAATTTCCCTTTGATGCGAGAGAACAGTGGACGGATTCCTGCAACCTGCTGGCCCTGAAGGAAGGGGTCATCCTGGGTTACGATCGCAATGATAAGACAGTAGAGGCATTCCGGGAGAATGGCTTTGCTGTCGTGCACGCCGGAGCGCTGATCCATGATATGGAAGAAGGCAGGGTCGACCCGGATTCGCTGGAGAACACGCTGATCCTGATGCCTTCTGCCGAGCTGTCGCGCGCGCGGGGAGGTTTTCACTGTATGAGCATGCCGCTCCACCGGGATGAGCTTTAAAAACAAATTATGCAAACTACTTCTCATCTTTTGATGATACGGCCGGTAAACTTCAGCTTTAATGCTGAAACTGCCGTCAACAACGCTTTTCAGTCCGCGGCCACCGACAACGCCCAGAAACAGGCATTAAAAGAGTTCGACGACTTCGCAGCCCTCCTGAATAGTAATGGAGTAGACGTCACGATCATCGACGATACACCCGAGCCCTATACACCCGACTCTATTTTTCCAAATAACTGGGTTTCTTTTCACGGAGACGGAACGGTCTGTCTCTATCCCATGTATGCGCAGAATCGACGGCTCGAGCGTAAGCCGGAAGTGCTTCAGAAAGTTTCCAGGAAGTTTGACATCCAGGCCACACTTGATTTCAGTGGCTACGAGCAACAGGGTCTTTTCCTCGAAGGAACAGGAAGCATGGTACTCGACCGCGACAAAAAGATAGCCTATGCGGGTCTTTCCCCGCGTACGGACCAGTCCGTATTGCTTGACTTTTGCAGCAGGATGGGCTATACTCCCAAATCCTTCACGGCCGTGGATGGAAAGGGCTCGTCGATCTATCATACCAATGTGGTGATGTGTGTTGCCGACCGTTATGTCGTGGTTTGCCTTGATTCGATAGCCGACCCGACCGAACGGGAAAGCCTGATAGACACTATTCGCCAGAGTGGAAAAGACATCGTCGATATCAGTCTGTCACAGCTGAATCAATTCGCTGGCAATATGCTCCAGGTCCAAAATGACAAAGGAGAAAAATTGCTGGTGATGTCCTCGCAGGCCTATTCTTCTCTTGAGCCGGCGCAGATCAGCCGGCTGACCGGTTTCAATCGTATCCTGCACTCTCCATTGACTACGATCGAGACCAACGGCGGGGGCAGCGCAAGATGTATGCTGGCTGAGATCTTCCTCGAGCCGAAAGCTTAAAACAAGGTCAGCGGCGGCGGTTCCATCGTCAGTCGCGGCGGCTTCAGGGATGTGCCGCAGATAGCATTGAACCGTTCGACGGCAAGCCGCTGCAGATCGGGCGCCAGCAATTCATTGTGATTGTGAACGATGAAATAGATCTCCCTCAATCCCTTGTCCATCCACGCTTTTAACCGATGCGCCCAGGCTTCGAGACGCGGAAGATCAGTGGGGTGCAGGCTATTGCCGACCCAGCGAATAAAGACCACAGGGGCCGTCAGCCGCATATGCAGCACATCCCGTCGACCGGCCGTATCGGTGATCACGGTGCCGATATTATTTTCCATCATGATCGTATAGGTGTCAGCGGCGCTGCCGTTGAACCAGTCTTTATGCCGCAGCTCCACGCAGAGCCGGAAATCCCGGGGCAGGCTGCGCAGATAGTCCTGTAACAGGGTAGCCCGGTCGGGACCAAAGTTTTCCGATAGTTGCAGGAAGGAAGTTCCCAGCTTGTCACCAAAAGCCAAAAGATGATCGATAAACTGCGCGGTCTCCCCTTCAGCATTTCTCAGCTGCAGCCGGTGACTGACCGATTCCGACATCTTGGGGCAGAAACGGAATTCCGCATCAGCGAGTGAGGCCCATCGTTGGATCACCTCTTTAGGCTGAAGAGCATAAAACAAAGAGTTTAATTCGATACAGTTGAATTGTTTGACATAGTGAGCCAAAAAGTCTTTTTGCTTTGTTCCTTTTGGATATACTTTCCCAACCCAATCGGTACGCCCCCATTGCGTGCAACCTACGTAGAGCCGCACGGGTTGCTGCTTTTCGGCGCCAGGCCGCTGCCATAGCAGGTCGTTTAGCGGATCATCAGGCGGCAACAAAAAGTCGATTTCTTCAATATGTTCTGTTCTGCCAAATTCCATAATAAAAATAGTTTAGTAATAAAGGCGGACATGAATAAAACAATAAGCTTCTGCAATTTGCGTCTTGTTTCGAATCAAATCCTTACTTTTGGGACTTCGACCGGGTAGACCCGGTGACCAAATAGTTCATTTGAATGGGTTAGCTGAAAAATAACCCTTTCAAATGAACCGTTGATGATGGGCCTTCGGCCGCGACCCGGTGGCTCGCGTTGGTTAAGGTAGAAAATTTTCAATAATTCATGCCTTTGATTAAAGCTTTTTTAAACTTCAAATCTTAAGAACAGGACCCCAGATGGAAAACAAAGTCACTAAAATTGGCGTACTCACTTCCGGCGGCGACGCTCCGGGAATGAATGCAGCCATCCGTGCCGTTGTTCGTACCGGTATTTATAATGGAATGGAGGTATTTGGTATCATGCGCGGTTATAGTGGAATGATCGAGAACGATATTGTCCCCATGCACTCCAGGAGTGTTGCAAATATTATTCAACGGGGCGGGACGATCCTCAAGACGGCCCGTTGCAAGGAATTCTTTGAGCACGAAGGCCGCAAAAAGGCCTATAACAATCTGAAAAAGCTGGGTATCAACGGACTGGTGATCATCGGGGGTGACGGTTCATTCCGTGGTGCGCACAAGCTCAGCGAAGAATTTGATATTCCCTGTATCGGCATCCCCGGTACTATCGATAAAGACATTGCCGGAACAGATTTTACCATCGGGTTCGACACAGCCGTCAATACGGCAGTGGAAGCCATCGACAAGATCCGCGATACAGCAGATGCGCACGACCGGCTGTTTATCATCGAGGTAATGGGCAGGGACGCGGGATATATTGCCCTGCATAGCGGCATTGCCACCGGCGCGGAGAACATCCTGATCCCCGAGCGGAAGACGGACATCGAAGAGCTGGTCAGCTCTCTCCTGGAGAAAGAGAGACGGAAAAAGCTGGTCAACATCATCGTTGTAGCCGAAGGCGACAGGGGCGCGGAAGACGTAGCCCTGATCATCAAGGATCGGGTGCCGGCTGCCGACACCCGGGTCTGCGTACTGGGTCATATCCAGCGCGGCGGAGCACCCAGCTGCATGGACAGGCTTATTGCCAGCCGGATGGGCTATTCGGCCGTCGAAAGCCTTATCGAAGGTCGTCACAATGTCATGATCGGCATCGTGAACAATAAAATGCATTATACTCCGCTGGAAAAAGCCGTAAAAGCCAAACAAAAGATCAGCGAAGACTGGCTGAAAATCGTAAAAATATTAGCATCCTGAGGCCCTGGAAGGGCCTCGTCCAGAACCGAGCAAAGCGAAGGTTCCGGCCGAGGAAGAGCGTGGCGAAGCAGCTCTGACGAAGGACTACAGACATTAGCGCAGGTGCCGGAGATGCGCTAATTTTGGAAAAAGCGCTTCTCCGGCACTTAAAAAAATCCACCGTCAATGTCAAAGAATTTATCGAAGTACCTGTACCAGGATATGGACAAAGAAGCAGGCATTCAGCACACTTTTCACAAGACCAAGATTGTCGCTACAGTAGGACCGGCCTGCGACACATACGATAAATTACTCGAGCTGGTGAAGGCCGGCGTCAATGTCTTCCGGCTCAATTTCTCCCATGGAGATCATGAGGGCAAGGCAAAGATCATCGAGCATATCCGGAACATCAATATCACCGAACCTTATAATATCTCCATCCTTGGTGACCTGCAGGGACCAAAACTGCGGGTCGGTGAAATGAAGGATGGCGGACTGCAGATCGCTCCCGGCGATATCCTGACATTCACCTCGAAGGAAAAAGTGGTTGGTACAAAGGAAAAGATCTATGTTTCCTACCCCAACCTGCATCATGATGTACAGGTTGGCAATAAGATCATGATCGATGACGGCAAGCTGGAAGTGGTAGTAGTGAATGTAACACCCGATGGTGATGTAAAAGTAGCCGTGACCTATGGCGGTACGCTACTACCCAAAAAAGGCGTTAATCTTCCGGATACAAAGATATCCCTGCCGGCAATGACCGAAAAGGATATCATCGACCTCGAGTTCATCATCGAGCAGAAGCTGGACTGGGTAGCCCTGTCCTTTGTCCGTAAGGTCGAAGACATCATCGATCTGAAACGCCGCCTGTCCGAAAAGAACAGCCAGACCAAGGTCATCGCCAAGATAGAAATGCCTTCCGCCCTTGACGACCTTCGCAACATCGTCCTTGAATCCGATGCGGTAATGGTTGCCCGTGGAGACCTCGGTGTCGAGCTGCCCGTTGAAAAGGTGCCGGCCGCTCAAAGAGAGATCATTCGTAAATGTATCCATCGTGCAAAACCCGTTATCGTTGCCACACAGATGATGGAGAGCATGATCGACCGTGTCAAGCCGAACCGCAGCGAGATCACCGACGTTGCCAATGCGGTGCTGGAAGGAGCCGATGCCGTCATGCTGAGCGCAGAGACGGCTACCGGTAACCACCCTGCGCTGGTAGTAGAGACAATGCGCAAGATCATCCTCGAAGTAGAACGTACGGAATACCGGTACAACCGCGAAGAAGACCTGGTGCCACAGCCGCACTCGCCATCCTTCCTTAGCGACGCCATTTGTTACAATGCCTGTAAGCTGGCAAAGGACGCCAACGCGGATGCCCTTGTCGGTATGACACAGAGTGGTTATACAGCCTTCGTCCTGTCCAGCTATCGCCCCAGGTCTCCGCTGTATATCTTCTCCAAGGAGAAAACTCTGATCAACCAGCTGAGTCTTAGCTGGGGTGTAAGGGCCTTCCATTATGCCGAAGAAGAAAGCATGGATGATATCATCCATGACCAGCACGCCATCCTTAAGGAAAGAGGATTTGTAAAAACGGGAGATGTAGTAGTAAATACCGGTAGCCTGCCAATCCAGGAACACCTCGCGACAAATATGCTAAAGATCACTAAGCTGCAATAGCTGAAACAATAGTAATAAAGAAAGAGGCCTTAGCTGCTCAATGCTGTCAGGGCCTCTTTTATTTTTTTGATCTCCTCTTCTCCCGCTTCTGTGAACGCCTGATCCTCCTTCATTCCCACATTGACATAATCCATGGCACTGGCTTGTCTGAGACGCGCCGATGTATGAAATTCAGCTGCGCCTGTCGACTCCGCCAGCTGGACGATGTTGGAGGCACGTACACCGGAGCCCGGCATAATGATAATGCGATCATCAGCCTCCCGCACCAGCTGGTCGATAAGCGAGGCACCATCCATGGCAGTAGGTCGCTGTCCGGACGTAAGGATACGCTCACAGCCCAGCGTGATAATGTCTTCCAGGGCTTCAAATGGATTGGCGGCCCAATCGAAGGCCCGGTGAAAAGTGACCCCCATCGGATAAGCTGCTTCTATCAGGCGGGAGCAACGTTGCTTATCGACTGTGCCATCCGTCAGCAGCATTCCGATCACGACCCCATCACAACCTGCCTGTTTACAGTATTCTATATCTCTCAGCATGCTGGCGAACTCCTCATCCGTATACAGGAAGTCTCCTCCCCTTGGCCGGATGATGGGATAGAGCGGTATTTTCAAGATCTCCCGGGCCGTACGGATCAGACCCGGGGAGGGAGTGGTGCCGCCTTCTTCAGGGCTGGCGCAAAGCTCTATCCGATCGGCTCCGGATCGTTGTGCGATAAGGACCGAACTTAAATTGAAGGCGCAAATCTCGAGACGATAGTCCATGTTAAAAATAGCTTTTTACTTCAACCATTTTCTCCACCGTATTGTTCTTTAGTGCATAACTAAAACCCTTCTGGATGGCATAAGCCCCCGTCTCCCCCTTTTTATTCAGGGCTATGAAGGCTACCTGTATGTCTTTTGCCTTTTCTTTTTTGATGCGGACGATCCTTTCCACAGCCGCCTTACAGGCCTGTTCGGGGGACATGCCCTGACGCATATATTCTACTACGCAGTGAGAGCCGCAGATGCGGATCACGTCCTCACCCTGACCGGTGGCTGTGACGGCGCCGACTTCGTTGTCGACAAAGAGTCCCGCTCCGATGATGGGAGAGTCGCCAAGACGTCCCCGCATTTTAAAGCCCATGCCACTGGTGGTGCAGCTGCCGCTGAGGTTGCCGGAAGCATCCATTGCTACCATACCGATGGTATCATGGTTCCATTCGCCATTGGGGAGACGGGCTGGAGCCGCGAGCGCGCTCCCTTTCGTATTCTCAATATTTATGACCGGCTTATACTCCGACTTCTTTAGCCATTCCTCATATGCCTTTTTTGCATCATCAGAAAGACCTGGCGCCTCCAGGGGGAAACCTTCAGCCACGGCAAATTTTTGCGCGCCATCTCCTACCAGCATCACGTGCGGTGTCTTTTCCATCACACGACGGGCAACAGAGATAGGATGTTTAATACGTTCGAGGAAGGCCACGCTGCCACAATTCCACTGGTGGTCCATAATGCTGGCGTCAAGGGTCACGATGCCATCGCGGTCGGGATTGGCGCCCAACCCCACGCAGCAGTTCAGCCCGGACTCTGTGACCTTTACTCCGGCTTCTACCGCATCCAGCGCCGCACCATTGCGGCCAAGCACTTCCCACGCTCCCTTATTGGCCGCCAGACCCGTGTCCCAGGTAGAGATGACGACAGGATGACCGGTGACGGCTGTCACAGGCGCCGCCACTAATTTTTTAGTAAGTAACAACCCAAATGATCCCAGAGCTGACGAATAGAGAAATTTTCTACGCGAAGACATAACTAATAGAAGTTTTGGTTTAAATTGATGAAGGCGGTCTGTTCTTTATAAATTTTTCAAGATTAGCCCGTGCTTTACGCTGAACGCTATTATGCAATACCGGAGTCCATCCAAAAAGCCACCCGGGTATACCCAGGGCCTGACCACTCCATTTCCAGAAATTGAACTCATCATAATGTTCATAGATTTTCCCGTCGTCAATGGTGAAACGCGCCTTTCCTTTATTAGCGACCTTTCTGCCCGTGGCCGGAAAAGTATAAACCGCGACCCAATTGCACTCGCCGTATCCGCCATCGCTGATAATGTTATTATAGCTCAGTGTCAATCCCCTGGCACGGCCCAGCAGCATTTCCCACATGGCTCTGACTTGTTCGCCTTCCAGGTTAGCAAACACGGGGTCCATAAAGAAGATGTTATCAGCATAACACTCAACCATCCCCCTCCAGTTATATTGCTGAAAGTTTGTATAAAAAGTCTTGATTAGCTGTTCTTCTGGATTCATAAAAAAATCGCTCCCGGATTAGTAGACTTTGCCTAATTTGGTTTCAGTAAACTAAAATTAACGGATAAAATGAGAAAACTTCTTTTTTCGCTGCTTTTTTCAGCCGGCAGCCTGGCCGGCTTTAGCCAGGGAACCAGCCAGGACAGCGCCTGGATCAGAGATAATTATTATAAGATAGAACAGTATATCCCCATGCGGGACGGTATAAAGTTGTTTACCTCCATTTATATCCCCAAAGATACAACCGAACAACACCCCATCCTCATGACACGCACACCGTATTCCTGTGCGCCCTATGGTTCCGATAAATGGAAGAATTTTACGGCTGGATATCTCCGTTATTATCTGAGAGAAGGTTATATCATGGTTACACAGGACGTTCGCGGCCGCTGGATGAGCGAAGGCCAGTTCGTCGATGTCCGGCCTTTTAACAAGGACAAAAAAAACAATGCCGATATCGACGAAGCCAGTGATACCTATGATGCCATCGACTGGATGGTCAAGCACCTGCCGCATAATAATGGCAAGGTAGGCGTATTTGGTATTTCCTATCCCGGCTTCTATTCTACGATGGCGGCGGCAAGCGGTCATCCTGCCCTCAAGGCAGTCAGCCCGCAGGCGCCCGTAACGGACTGGTTTATGGGAGACGACTTCCATCACAACGGCGCCTTTTTCCAGATGGATGGATGGGCTTTCTATTCCTCCTTTGGCAAGCCCCGGCCACAGCCCACGACCATCGGGCCTTCTGGTTTTGACTATTACACAAAGGACAACTACAAATGGTACCTGGAAACGGGAGCCATAAAAAATATCCTGAAGCTGACCGGTGATTCCATCGCCTTTTGGAAGGAAATGTATCAGCATCCGAACAGGGATGCCTGGTGGCAGGCCCGCAACGCCCGCGTCGCCATGTATGATGTAAAACCTGCAATGCTTGTCGTCGGCGGTAATTTCGACGCGGAAGATAATTTCGGCGCCTGGAATCTCTTCAAGGCTATCCGGTCCCAGAGTCCGGCGACAAATAGTCATCTCGTCATGGGCCCCTGGTATCACGGACAATGGGCATCGCTTGACGGCACACATCTGGGAAATGTTCAGTTTGGCTCGAATACCTCCTTCTGGTATGAAAACAATATCGAAATCCCCTTCTTCAACTACTACCTGAAGGGCAAGGGCGCCGAACCCAGGCTTCCGGTCGCCACCATTTTCTTTAGCGGCGCCAACGAATGGAAGCAGTTCTCACAATGGCCGCCTGCGGATAAAGAAGATGAGACAATCTATCTCCAAACAGGTGGCGGTCTGTCCGAGCTCGCGCCTTCCAAAAAGAGCGACTACAGCGAATACATCAGCGACCCGGCACATCCTGTTCCCTATACAGAGGACGTACATTTTTACCGCACGCGGGAATACATGACCGACGACCAGCGCTTCGCATCCCGCCGTCCTGATGTGCTGACCTTTCAGACACCTGAATTTACAAAAGACTTTACGCTCGCGGGCTCCGTCGTCGCCGATCTGCAGGTCAGCCTCAGCAGCACCGATGCAGACTTTGTCGTAAAGATCATCGACGTGTTCCCGGATGATTTCAGCTATGAGCCGGAAGCCAAGGGGCCTGCACGTGGACATGATCTGCCAAAGTCTTACCCCATGGGCGGATACCAGATGCTGGTGCACGGAGAGGTCATGCGGGGTCGTTTCCGCGAGAGCTTTGAAAAACCCGTTCCCTTCAAACCCGGCAAAGTAGAAAATGTCAAATTCGCCGTTGCCGATGTGGCGCACACCTTTAAGAAAGGCCACCGGCTGATGATCCAGATCCAAAGCTCCTGGTTCCCTCTCGTGGATCGCAACCCTCAAAAGTTCGTGGACATTTATACCGCAGACGACAGCGATTTTACAAAGGAGACGATCCGCGTCTATCATGACAGCGAGCATCCATCAAAGATCATTCTGCCCGTGCTAAAATAATAAACCATGCGACTTGTTCTATTACTTGTCCTGCTTTCCCCGTTCTGGTGCTGCTGCCAGGATCGCAAGGCATTCGACCCCGACTTCGTAAAAAACAATTACGACAAACAGGAAGCTTATATCCCAATGCGGGATGGGAAAAAGCTGTATACCGCTATTTATATACCAAAGGACAGGGACCACTCCTACCCTTTCCTGATGGAAAGGAGCCCCTATTCATCGGGCCCTTATGGGGACACGCTTTACAAGCGAAGCCTGGGTCCCGGCGGGACCCTGATGCGGGAGAAATATATCTTTGTCTACCAGGACGTCAGAGGCCGCTACATGAGCGAAGGGGACTTCGAGGAGATGACACCCGCCATAGACAGGAAGAAGGGCAGGCAAACCGACGAAAGTTCCGATACCTGGGATACCATCGACTGGCTGTTGAAGAATATAAAGAACAACAATGGCCGCGTAGGTATCTGGGGGATCTCCTATCCCGGCTTCTATGCGTCGGCTTCGCTGCCCAATGCGCACCCTGCCATCAGGGCCGTCTCGCCACAGGCGCCAGTGACCGATGAATTCATCGGGGATGATGCCAATCACAACGGAGCCTTTTTCCTGCTGGACAATTTTGATTTCGACAATTTCTTTGATGTGAAACGTCCTGTACCGGTGAAGAACTATAGCGGCAATATCTTCAGCGTGGACATCCGGGACGCTTATAAATTCTTCCTCGGGCTGGGACCACTAAAGAATGCCAATAAGCCGGAGTATTTTAATCACCAGGGGAAGATCTGGGACGAATACATGGGTCATTCGACCTATGATGCCTATTGGCAGGCGCGTAATATCCGGACACACCTGAAGAATATCAGGCCTGCGGTGCTGGTGGTCGGTGGCTGGTTTGATGCGGAAGACATGTTCGGAGCACTGCGGACCTATGAAGCCATCGAAACACAGTCGCCAGGCAATGACAATCACCTCATCATGGGGCCCTGGACACATGGGGCCTGGGCCGGGGGGAGCTGGAATAAATTCGGGCCGCTGGACTTCGGGATGAATGTCAACGCCCGCTATCACGAGATAGAAACAAAGTTCTTTGATCACTATCTGAAAGATTCGGTGGCGTCCGCTTTGCCGGAGGCAACAGTTTTCGAGACGGGGACCAACCAATGGAAAGAATATCCGACATGGCCTCCTGCTTCGGCAAAACCCACACGATTCATCCTGAAAGAAAAGGGAACCTTGTCCTATGCGACGGGTGGCGGCTCCCCGATAGCTGCCGATGGATATGACGAATATGTCAGCGACCCGGCGAACCCCGTTCCCTATATCGACGGTGTCCGTGGCGGTCGCGATAACCAATACATCGTCACCGACCAGCGTTTCGCCGCTGCCCGGCCGGACGTGCTGACGTATCAGACAGAGCCATTGGACTCGCCGCTGACCATCACGGGCCGGCTAAAGGCCGATATCTTTTTATCTTCGACGGGTACGGACGCCGACCTCGTGGTCAAGCTGATCGATGTGTTACCCGGCAAGGAAGAAGGCATCTCCACTCCGCAGGACCCGACCGGCTATCAGCGCCTCGTCAGGGCGGAGGTCTTCCGGTGTAAATTTCGCAACAGCTGGGAGAAGCCGGAAGCCCTGGTACCCGGGATAGTAGCCGAAGTGAAATACGATATGAACGAGATCGCCCACACCTTTAAAAAGGGGCACCGTATCATGGTCCAGGTGCAGAGCAGCTGGTTCCCGCTGGTCGATCGCAATCCCCAGACATTTGTAAACATTCCAACCTGCAGTGAATCGGATTTTCAGAAAGCGACGATCCGCATCTATCACGACGGCGCGCATCCTTCTTCGATCGTGCTTCCTGTGCTGCAATAACACGTATATTCGTACTATGAGTAAACACTTATTACTACTGCTGTTGCCGATGCTTGTCGCAGCCAGCTTATTTGCGCAAAACCAGCCCGTTGCTATTATCCCGCAGCCAGTCTCCACCCAATGGGGCAGCGGTAATTTTTCCATTACTGCCGGCACTGTTATTGTTGCCGACGAATCGGAAAAACCTTCTGTCGATTTCTTCAATGGTTATCTTCAGCAGATCTATGGGTTGAAGCTGCATGTGCAACATTCGGGAGGTGCCGGTTCTATCCGTTTTGAAACAAAGGCGCACTCCTCGCCAAAAGAGGGCCGCTACGAACTACAGGTGACATCCGGCGGCATCACGATCACCGGTGATACCCATGCAGGAACCTTTTATGGAATGCAGACCCTTATCCAGCTGCTGCCGGTGAGTCCATTTGCAGCGACTGCCGCAGGTCCGGTCATCCATCCGGAAGCCGGCGGTCTGTCCATCCCTGTCGTGAACATCGAAGACTATCCTCGTTTTGGCTATCGCGGGTTGCACCTGGATGTAGGCCGTCACTTCTTCCCGGTTGATTTTGTCAAACGATATATCGACTATATCGCCCTGCATAAAATGAACTACTTCCACTGGCACCTGACGGAAGACCAGGGCTGGCGGATCGAGATCAAAAAGTACCCTCTTCTGACGGAGGTTGGCTCCTGCCGGAGCGGCACGATCATCGGGCATAATCCGGGCACCGGCGATGACAGCATCCCTCATTGTGGTTATTATACCCAGGAAGAGATCAGGGACGTCATCAAATATGCCGCTGACCGCTATATCACCATCATCCCCGAGATCGAGCTGCCGGGGCATGCATCTGCCGCGCTGACAGCCTATCCTTCGCTGGGCTGTACGGGTGGTCCCTATCATGTACAACATCGCTGGGGAGTGTTCAAAGAGGTATTCTGCGCCGGCAATGACAGTGTCTTCAATTTCCTCCAGGACGTCCTGGATGAGGTGATAGCCTTGTTCCCTGGCAAATACATCCACATCGGCGGCGACGAATGTCCGAAGGACAGCTGGAAGGTCTGTCCCAAATGTCAACAGCGTATGAAGACGCTTGGGCTGAAAGACGAAGAGCAGCTGCAGAGCTATTTTGTACAACGTATCGAGAAATACATCAATTCAAAAGGCCGCCAGATCATCGGCTGGGATGAGATACTGGAAGGGGGGATTGCCCCCAATGCCACGATCATGAGCTGGCGTGGGGAGAAAGGCGGCATTGAAGCGGCGAAACAACATCACCAGGCGATAATGACACCAGGGGACTATGTCTATTTCGATCACGCCCAGACGCGTAATGACGACTCCCTCACCATTGGCGGGTATCTGCCATTGGAGAAAGTATATAAATACGAACCCATTCCTTCCGGCTTATCCGCCGACGAAGCAAAATATATCTGGGGCGCCCAGGCCAATCTCTGGACGGAATACATGACCAATCCATCAAAAGTGGAATACATGCTCTTCCCCCGGGTCAGCGCATTGTCGGAAGTCTTATGGAGCCCGAAGGAGCAGCGCAACTGGAAGGATTTTCAACATCGCCTGGCCATTCAATACAAGCGGTATACACTCTGGCATGCCAATGACTACCCCGTCTATTTCCAACCGGCCGATACCCTGGTTCAGCAAAAGCTGGCTACCTGGCAGGATTATAAGTTCGGGCTCATGATGCATTGGGGCACCTATAGCCAGTGGGGTGTAGTAGAGAGCTGGAGCATCTGTCCGGAAGACGAAGGCTGGACAGTAAGACGCGGACCTTATGCGGCCAGCTATACCGGTTATGTCCGAGCATACCAGGATCTTCAGAAGACCTTCAATCCTGTCAGCTTCGACCCTGCCAAATGGGCGGCGGCGGCAAAAGAAGCAGGTATGAAATACGTGGTGTTCACTACCAAACATCATGATGGCTTCTGTATGTTCGACACTAAGCAGACAGATTATAAGATCACATCGACGTCCTGTCCATTCTCCACCAACCCCAGGAGCAATGTGGTAAAGGAAGTATTCGACGCATTTCGCAAACAGGACTTTCTCATCGGCGCCTATTTCTCAAAACCCGACTGGCATAGCGACAACTATTGGTGGTCTTATTTTCCCCCCAAAGACAGGAATGTCAACTATGACCCGTCCCGTTATCCCGATCGGTGGAAGGCCTTTAAAGACTATACATATAACCAGATCCAGGAGCTGATGACGGGTTATGGCCGTCTGGACCTGCTCTGGCTGGATGGCGGCTGGGTGCGGCCCTTGTCCACCGTCAACCCCTCAATAGAATGGCAGCGTGGTATCCGGTATGACCAGGACGTCGACATGCCAAAGATTGCGGCTATGGCACGCAGCCATCAGCCCGGTCTCATCGTCGTCGATCGTAGCGTGCCCGGTGAATATGAGAACTATACTACTCCCGAGCAACAGGTGCCGGAGCATCCTCTGGATGATCCCTGGGAGACCTGTATGACGATGGGCGATTCCTGGAGCTATGTGCCGAATGATCACTATAAATCCACCACGACCCTTGTACAGCTGCTGGTAAAGATCGTCTCGCGCGGAGGCAATTTCCTGCTGAACATCGGGCCTTCTCCTGAAGGTGAGCTGGCCGATACGGCATACCTGCGGTTAAAGGAAATGGGAGCCTGGCTAAAGGTCAACGGGGAAGGTATTTATAATAGCCGGCCCATACGGCCTTATTCCTCGGGGAATGTTTATCTGACACAGTCAAAGGACAGCGCCAATATATATGCTTTCTTTTTGCCCGAGACAAAAGATGTAATGTTGCCTGCTGAGATAACGATCGACCGTTATATGGCAAAGCCCAAAAGCCGGGTCGTTCTGCTTGGCGCAAAAGGCAATTTAAAATGGAGACAGGAGGGAAAGAAGATGGTCATTGTCGTTCCGGCGGTCTTGCAGGGCAAGGTCATCGGGGAGCATGCGGTGACTTTTAAGATCACATCATAAAAAAAGGGCGGGAAAAAATCCCGCCCTTTTCTTTTACGCTTATTATTTTGGATTGGTATCCCACCAGAGCGGAGTACCACCATTATCTGGTCCGCCAAGCAGTTTGACAGCGCCGGATACGCCATTGGGATCCGAGCTATACTCGTCGGGTGCAAAAGGCATCCTGCGGATGAACTTGTCGGTTGATATATTTCCCCCGCTGTTGTTGAGGATGACCGGGAATAATTTCGGGAACCTCGTACGACGGAACTCAGACCAGCCTTCCTGGCCGTCGGGATAGGTGGCTATCCACTTCTGGGTAATGATGCGCTCCAGCTTTGTCGCAAACGGATCGGCATCATTCCATTTGATGGTGATCGTGGAGAGGTTGGGATTACCTGATGGTACATCGTTCTGACCCGGCGTATAGGCCTTGGGATCAACGTAGGGTTGTTCCGTACTGGTACCATCGCCGATATAGGAAGCTGCCGAGTTGATGCCATATTGATTAAAGGAAGTCGTAATCCCGTTCTCATAGTCCGTCTGTGCATTTCCCGCGCCTGCCCAGCCGCGCAATGCAGCTTCTGCCTTCAGAAACCAGGCTTCAGCAGCCGTCATCATCTGAATATGGCTGTTACCGCTGGAACTGGAGAAATGGATCGGCAGAGAATAGCCATAATAGTATCCCGGATCGTTGCCGGCGATGACAATACCCTCACGGATGCCGATGAACTGTCCTTTTACAGCTGAGTCCAGTGCGGGCCTTGCATAAAAAGGTATGCGGGGGTCGTTGTATCCCTTCATGTAACAAAGCAGCGGCGCTCCCATATTGATATCCTTATACGACTCGGAAATGAGATCGATAGGATGTTCGTTGCTTCCGATATTGATCAATGCGTTGTCACTGGCAGTCGACAGCAGACCGGCCGGATCGGATAAAGACTTCTCTCCTTCCGTCTGCGCAAGGGCAGGTGATACGTTGGAGATACGGATGGCCAGGCGGAGACGAAGCGTATTGGCAAACTTTAGCCATTGTGCATAGCTGCCACCATATACCAGGTCGAATTTCGCAAAAGGAGCAGGCAGGCCTGTAGCCTCCGCCGCGGTGAAGGTGGCGATGGAGGAATCCAGCTCGCTGAAAAAAGTAGTATAGACGTCCTGCTGGGAATCGTAGGTTGAGCTTCCATCTGCATTCAGCTGGCCATAGTGGGAGTATACGATGGGGCCGATCTGATCCGAAAGCCGGTGCATAGCCTCTACGCGAAGTATCTTGCCCCAGGCATAGAATGGGGCGAACTGCGCATTCCCTTTTGTCGATTGAAGCACGGTTGCAATGGGCGCCATAACGCTGTTATACGCCAGATCCCAGAATTGCGAGTTCCAGGCATCGATCATAAAATAATTGGTATTATTCTGGTTGTTCGTATAAAAGGGATCCGAAGACATCATATAACCTGAATAAATGTCTGCATTCAGATTCTGCTGGATCTGGTACACGTAGTCTATATAGCCGTAAATATTCAGCTGTGCCTGGTTCAGCGGCTCACCAAGATAAGCATAATCCAAAGCAACCTGATTGGGATAGATCCCGTTGGGATCGGTATTTATAGATTTAAAATCTTTGGTACAGCTGCTCAGGCCAAAGACGGCAAGTGTAGTGCAGATTACCAATAGCTTATTTATAATTCTCATTGTTCCTGATTTTTAATGTTCGATTAGAAACTTAACTTGACCGATGCACCGAGACTTCTTGTCGAAGGCAGTCCGAAGGTTTCGACGCCCTGCAGGAAGTTGCTGGTCGCCATCGAAAGTTCAGGATCGAAAGGAGCTTTTTTGGTGACATAGAACAGATTCTTTCCAATGACTGCTACGCTAAGCGAATGCACCCATTTTGCCTGAACCGGTATCCTGTAGGTCAGGGAAGCCTCGCGCAGCCGGACGGCAGTCGCATCGTACATATAGTATTCGCCAATCCCATTGGTGCCGCTGACGGCATTGTAAAAGGTGAGTGCATCTACTTTCCCGCCAAACTTGGAACCATCCGCTTTAACGGCATTGTTCAGTGTGACGCCGCCTGCATCCCGGGCATCTGCCGTTGCTTTGCTGTCACCATTGGCATCCAGCGCTGCCTGGGTAACGCTCATGACCTTACCGCCGAAGCGGCCGTCGAAAAGAAATCCGATGGTCCAGCTATGGGCGATCTCGATAGTGTTGTTCCATCCCAGCGTGTAACGCGGTTGCGGATTACCCAGCTTTTTGACGGAAGCATCACCAACAGCCTTTGTGCTGTCGGTACCTGCGATGGGCGCACCATTGTCGCTGACCAGCATATGTCCCTGCGCATCCCGTTTGAAGAAATGGCCGTAGATATCCCCCCATTGACCACCCTGTTTGATATAGGAAGCATAAAGCAGGTTGCCCAGCGCATTCAGCGTCTGGTAATCCTGGGTAATGCCCGCGGCGGGATCGGCTATGCTAACGATCCTGTTCTTATTATAAGCATAATTGACGGTTGTTGTCCAGGTCAGGTTCTTTTCCTTCACCGGTGTACCGCTGACGGACAGCTCGATACCCTGGTTACGGATATTACCTGTATTCAGATACCAGGTTGAAAATACCTGGCCGGTAGAGGAAGCCGCACCGCCGGGAGGAGCCGGTACTTCTACGTATTGACGGAAATTGTTGTTGAGATAGTAAGTAAAGTCAAAGCCGACACGGTCCTTTAGGAAACGCCATTCGGTACCAACCTCAAAGGACCGGTTGTCTTCCGGTTTGAGATAGGTGCCGGGTTTGGGTCCCTTGGTATTGGTGACAGACCCGTTCTGATTGTCGATGGTCGCCTGCGGAGGATTTGATTTGTAGGCATCTACGTCATTACCCACCTTGGCATAAGATATTCTCAGCTTGCTGAAGGTAATTGGCTCTGCCATTTTAAACATGTCGCTGAGCACGGCTGTCAAACCACCGGAATAATAAAAGAAACCACGACCTTCAACCGGCGTATAGGCCAGGGAGGAAGACCAGTCATTACGCGCCGTCAGGTCAAGATACAGATAGTCCTTATAGTTCAGCTGAGCCGTGGCAAAAGCCGATTGTACCTGCTTGTGGCTGGTATTGGTATGGTTGACCGTAAAGTTGGCGGGCAGGATATTTTCGAGGTTGAACACATTGGCGAACCGAAGCCCGTCACCCTGCGCTCTCGTACCATAGTTATATTGATCGATCTTATTGTCGTTGATGCTGGTACCGATGGTTGCCTGCAAAGCCAGATCATCTGTCAGGTGACGGTTGCCGGATAACAGCAGATCGCTGTACAGCTGGGTATTGGTTAGGGTCAGCAGGCCATAACCACCGTTGTTGCCGGTCAGCACTGTGGAAGTGGTGGCAAAGCTCTTCGAATCGATATCATTGAAGGTCTTATCGATATTGGCTCTTGCCTGCAGGTTGATCCAGCTGTTGATCTTATAGCTCAGCGAGAAGTTGGTATAAACGCGGTTGAGACTGTTGTCGCTGGTCACCCGGTTGAGCAGCCAGTAAGGGTTCTGTTCGGTGAATGTACCGCCATACTGACCATGTCCTGCCTGCACGCTGTCGTAGTTGGCATCCCACCAGTTCTGGATATTGGTATTACGGAGGGTGGAGAAGGTTTCGAACTTTTTGTATTTATTAAAGTCCAGGCCTCTCGGGAACATATATAAGCCCGTCAACGGATTGTTGTACAGCCCGCTGGAAGGACGGTTATGCGCCTGCTGGTTGACATATAACACATTCAGGTCGGCTGTCAGACGGTCGTCGAAAAATTTAGACGTCTGCCGGAAATTGATATTGTGTTTTTTCAGGGAGACTGTAGGCTCGATCCCTTTATTGTCGGTAAAAGAATAAGAAAAGTAGCTCTGTGATCTTTCCGTTCCGCCGGACAGGGCGATGGAATTAAAGGTCGTCACCCCGGTCTGGAAAAAAGGATCGACAAAGTTTGGTCCGTTGACCACCGATCCCCAGCTGTCCAGAGAGCCGGGTAAGCCCGCGGAAGGAGGTGTTGTCTGACCGTATTTAAATTGCAGGGGAGTCTTGTAGCTGCGGCTGTCGAGGGTAAGCGAAGAGGATACATCCACCCTTGTTTTCCCGGCCTTTCCTTTTTTCGTTGTCACCATGATGACACCGTTGGAGGCGGCGCTGCCATAGAGGGCGGCAGCGGAGGCGCCTTTCAGGACAGAGATACTTTCGATATCCTCAGGGTTCAGATTGGAGATACCATCACCGCCGTCGATACCGGCGTAACCGACACCGGACTGACCGTATTCATCCCCAGGCTGAGCCGGGGAATAGTTGGTAACAGGCACTCCGTCGATGACATAAAGCGGCTGGTTGTTACGCGTGGACTTGTTACCACGAAGTACCACGCGGGTCGAGCCGCCGATACCGGAAGAGCTTTTCGTGATGGTCACACCCGCTACTTTGCCAGTCAGGCTGTTTACAAAGCTGGCGTCTTTTACAGTCGTCAGCTGATCATTCGCTATCTTTTGTACGGAATAGGTCAGCGATTTGGCCTGACGCTGGATGCCAAGGGCTGTGACGACCACTTCATTTAGCTGGCTGGTGCCGACCTGAAGCGTGATCGACAAGGTCGTCGCATCCGAAACGGTGACTTCCTGGGTCTGGTATCCGATATAACTGACAACCAGCACATCTCCTTTTTTTGCATCGATAGTGAACTCACCGGCGGCATTGGTAGCAGTTCCTTTGCGGGTACCCTTAACGGCAACGCTGACGCCGGCTATGGCAGTGCCGTCGGCAGCGGTGATCTTCCCGGAAATAAGGTCGGCAACAATGATACTGCTGACGTTGTCCATCACCGGCCCGATATTCATCGGCTCAGTGAAGCTAACGGGTCTGGCCTCTATGGCAGAAGAGACACCGTCTTTCGACAGGATAACATAGGTTTTTTCATTGACCTTCCGGAATTTCAATCCCGAATTCTTTAACATGTGATCCAGCGCCTTTTCGATGCTGGTCTCATTGCCCGTAGGAGTGTTCACCATCTTCGTGCCGAGGGACTGTTCGGAAAAAAGGAAATAGGCTCCTTTTGTCCGGTTCAGCTCTTTCAGGGCATTGAATAAAGACTCCCTTTTTTCGTTCTCTTCGATCCTGTCTTTCTGATCTACGGCCCGGATGCTCTTACCATTGTACGCGTAGGCGCTTTGCGAGCGGGCAGCGACAAAACAGAACAGTTGCAAACCCAGCAGACAGATGATCATGCGGTGTTGACAATGCTTTTTTCTCATTTTTGCAGCGTGTGTTTAATGTAATGACAACAATGTTTGAAACAGTAATAAATGAAACTTTCGTTTTGAGATGGTGCTTAACGAGGTTGCTGATAACACGAATAGTGTTATTGGTATTACTTCTAGTGTTAGCGGTGTTATTTGGTGCAAGAGAGTTCTTTGGATAAGAACTCGTCGATGCTGGTGGTGCTCTTTAAAGTTACTGATGCTCTTTGATCAGGATGCCGTTGCCTTCATGTACGATCTCAAAGTCACCGGTGCTCTGCAAAGCCAGCAGCAATACATCGAGATTGTCATTGGGCATAATACCATACAGTTTCTTTTCTTCCAGGCCTGGCCCGGAAGTGGTGACCGTAACACCATAATTTTCCCTGATGATCGTGATGAGGTCACGCAGGGGAGTACCGTCTAATATGAGCTTGTGCTCTTTCCAGGCCAGGATGCTGTCGTTCCGGACTATCTTTTTCTCCAGGCTGCCCCGATATTCCACAAAGTCACCGGGAACCATTTTCAGTTCCTTTCCCTCTTCGGTATTCAGGATAACACTGCCTTCTTTGAGCATTACATTGGCTTTGTTCGGACGGTTGACTACATTGAACTGGGTGCCGGTGACGATGATATCGAAATGGTTAACGTGAACGATGAACCGGCTTTTCATCGGTGTCGTTGCGACATGAAAAAATGCTTCGCCCGTGAGCCAGACCTCGCGATCCTTTCCATCCTTCCATCCTTGCGAAAAGACGAGCTTGCTGTCAGCATTGACCACGACACTGGTGCCATCAGGCAGGTGACTTTCCTTTACTTCCCCAAAAGCGGTGTTCAGCCCGGGAACGGGATGGGTCAGCATCTCACGGATGCCATAGGAACCCACGGCCAATATGAATACGGATGCTGCTGCAAGCCTCCAGCGACGAACAGGGATGACCAGCAAACCGCGCAGCCGATCCTTTTGGCGTGGCTGACCGCTTTTATTTTCTGCTTCGCGAATTTTTTGCAACAAACGGCTTTCTGCGACGCTCAGTTGCCCGGTAGCCAGATTTTCTTCCTCAAAACGAAGAGACTCCAGGAATTCTACGGCCTGAGCAGCGCGGGCACGATGTAAAGGGTCAGCAGCGATCCATTCTTCCCACTGGCTGATACACCGTGCATCTGCCCTGAAATGCCAGGCCAGAAAGCTCTCATCTGTTAAAAGGTCTTCTACTCCTGCGTAGTTTTTTGACATAAACGATCTTCTCCGAATATATGTGTCGAAGGAAACACCTCTGTAATGTCTTTTTATTAGCTTTTTTTAAAGCCGCCGTCGATATTATTTATCCCACCAAACCCTATTTATCCCACCAAACCCTGGAAGTCATTTTGTCGCCACCTGACAAACGGGAGACGGCTTCGGTATAATTAGTGCCATTGGAAGACGCTTCGCTTTGGGGATACGTAAACCGGCGGGGGATAGTCCCACCCGTAACATTGCTCGGATAATTGACAGGGATAAGCACGGGATAACCGCTCCGCCGCCAGTTGGCGAAACATTCATTCTCATCCATAAAACCCGCTATCCAATATTGTTCATTGATCAGCTGAAGTCCCCGGGCGGGATCATAAGGATGGGCCGACAGCCAGGCATCGATGGTTCTTTCAGCAGGTCCTGCTCCATTCTGGTCACCCAGCTGCATCATGGCATTTTTCACCGCAGCCGCATAATACGTGGCAGGATCACCGCTGATCCAACCCCGCTGGGCCGCCTCGGCCAGCAACAATCCCGTCTCTCCTGCTGTCAGGAAAAAAGTAGGTGCATCGAGCCGGGCATAGGTATAGCGGTTGACGACGGAATAATCGTTCTGGCTCCCCGGCCAGCCGGGCGCCTTTGTCAGGTCGTAAGCTCCGCCATTGTCCGGTGGATCATATCCGCCCGGCTGCCCCAGCTGGCGGACGGCGGTAGTATCACCCTTATCCGCGGAAAGAGCCGGGTTTGCGCATACAGTTGCCAGATAGGGAAGACGCGGGTCGCCGGTATTCTTTAGAAAATCTACAAGGGTCTTGTTGAGACGATAGCTGTTGGGGTCATTGCCCAGCAGAATAAGCCCATTGCCATTGACCACCGGTGTGCCGGAGACATTCTGATGCGGGACAATGGCATTGAGGGTGTTGTCGGGGAACACTCCTCCCTGAACGGCCGTCTGCGCCCACTGCGCTGCCATAACCGGGTCCACCTTGCTCAGCCGCATCGCAATTCGAAGCATTTCTGAATAAGCAAATCTTTGCCAGGCCTGCGGCGCCCCATTGTAAAGCAGGTCGGCAGCTCCGATAGTATTGCTTTTCGTAGGGTTAAGGGCCAGGGCAGCATCCTGCAGCTCGTGCAGAAGATCGGTGTAGATATCCTGCTGCCGGTCGTAAACAGGGGCGGTGATCCCCGAGATATACCCCAGCCCGGCCTGTTTATACGGACAGTCCCCGTACATATCCGTCATACGCTGGAACATAAAGGCCTTAAAGATGCGGCAGATCTGGTAGAGATTGGACAGACCCGTATCCTTTGCAGCATGCTGCTGAACTTCTACGATCCAGGCGATGCTGTTGGGATAGTTCTGGTCCCAGTAAGCAGAATTATATGTCCCGCTGTAAAGATATTTGTCTCCATCCCAATAGGACTGAGTAGAGGCCAGGTGCTGGATCATACAACCGGAATAAATAAGGTTGTTTCGCCAGTCCTCATAGCCATTGCCATCGGAATTCCCGGAGGTGATCAATTCAGCATTCGTAAAAAGATAGTTGAAATTGATCTGCTGCCCCGTGATCTGATTAGGGTCCGTGTTGATAGACACGAAGTCTTTGCGGCAGCCGCTGCATACCAGCAGCATGCACAGAAAGAAAGGCCATATGATCTTGTTTCTTCGCATGTTAAAATTTCAGGTTCATGTTGATCCCCCAGCTTCTTGACGGTGGATAACCCGTCAGCTCGAGTCCCTGTCCATTTGTATTATTGATACTGGACTCCGGGTCTATATTCGGAGTATGTTTCATCAGGGTCGCCAGGTTACGGCCGACAAGCGAAAGAGTAAGCTCTTTTACAAATTTCTTTTTTAGCATCTTAGCGGGGAAATTATAGGTTAGAGCCGCCGATCGCCATTTGATAAAGCTTGCGTCATAGACAAACTCTTCGGCAATATGGTCCGTGCCGCCCGCGGAGATATCCTGGAAATATTGCTGAGCCGGTACCGCGATGGTATTGGCGTGCCCGTTCTCCAGCACTCCTTTTCCAATATACCCCCCTTCCCTACCCTGGAGAGTGGTCTTTTGCAGTCCATAATAATAAAGGAGAAGATTGGTACCGGAATAGAGCTTTGCCCCATATTTGAAGTCGATGAGAAAGGAAAAGGAAAGATTACGGTAATGGAATTCGTTGGTCAGTCCGCCGGTATGCTTGTACACCGTTGAGCCCAGCGGTACGACCCCATTACTTGGTTCGGGCTCGCCTGCCGGCGCCGGGTTGCTGATGCCATCGCTATAGATGATCCTTCCTTTTGCATCCCTTTTATAGGCATACCCCATGATCTGGCCATAAGGTAACCCGACCACATTGCTGACACTGACCTCGCTGCCCCAGCGGGGATAGGCGCCATTGATGACGATGCTGGGCAGACCGCCGATATACAACACCTTATTGTCATTGAAAGCATAATTGAACGAGAGCTTCCAGCTAAAGGCCGGGGTTTTGAAAAGAGTGCCTGTCAGGAGCAATTCCAGGCCACGGTTGCGGATCTTGCCAATATTCTCGATGTACTGGTAATAGCCGGATGTCGGACTAACCGTCACTTTTACGATGTCGTTGGTCGTCTCCTTATTATACCAGGTAAGATCAAACCCAACCCTGCCCTGTAAAAATTGACCTGCAAGTCCAAGCTCTTTTTCGGCTATGCTGATCGGACGCAGGCTGGCGTTGGGTATCAACGGAAGGTTGCCGGATGCGATGTACCCCAGGGGCTGTCCGCTGACGGAATAATTCTGAATGCCATAGTTGAGCACGTTCTGATAGGGTTCCGTCCCATTCGATGAGGCTGCATAGGAAGCGCGGATCTTGCCAAGGCTGACCCAGGAAGGCAGCCGCCAGGCTTCGGAGAAAACAAAACTCCCTGAAACGGAAGGATAGAGATAGTGATCAGTATTGATATTAAGAGTGGAAAACCAGTCATTGCGGGCAGTCAGGTTGAGGAAGAGATAATTTCGGAAGCCGAGGTCCGCGCTGCCATATACGGAGTTGACGCGATAACGCCGGGCAAAGGAGCTAAAGGGCTTATTGATGATGTTGGCGGCATTATAATTACCCGCGACAAGAAAGGGACCTGCGGCGCGATTGGAGGAATTCGGCACCGCACCTACCCCCTGCACAGAGGAGCTGTTGTCCTGCCGGTTGGTGCCAAGGTCCGCGTCGAAGCTGAAATCCTCCCCTATTTTTTTATTCAACCCGATCATAACACTGCCATTCAGCTCATGATAGTTGACTTCATATTGCGTGAGGTTACCGCCATGGATGCCGTCGCTGCGGGTATACACTACTCCCGAAGGCACGACATTGGTCACATCGAACTGATAGCCGTCGCGGCTGATCTGCCCCTGCACATAAAGCCAGTCGAGAAGATGATACTTTAATGTGAGTCCCCCGGTGATACGATTGCGATCCGTAAAATTGCTGTAATCATAGGCGATGTAATATGGGTTCTCAAAATAAGGATCGTTATTGCCACCAGGCAGCCATTCTGTCCCGTCGGGGTGAACGGTATGTGTCTTCATCCACCGGATGTCAAAGCTATTGGCGAGGTACAGGGGGGGCGCGATGACATTCCCCGGATCGTCGGAGAGGCTGGCGCGGTTGTTCACATGTTCGAAAACATAATCCGCGGTCAGGTCCATCTGCAATTTATTTGTCACATAATAAGTGGAATTGAGATTGAGGCCCTGTTGTTTCATAGAAGAATTGGGCACGAAGGTGGACAGGTGAAGATCGGAAATACCCAGACGGAAATGGCCTTTGCTGTTGGCGCCGGTGAGAGCGACAGAGCTTTGATCCGTGACGCCAGTACGAAAGAAATTCGAAAAGTTATTTTTTGCCGGACGATATGGATAGACATTCCCCAGGTAATTGATGGCATTCGTCCCGTCGAGCTTAGCGCCCCAGCTATAATAAGGTGCGGCCAAAGCCATGCCCTGGTTGGTCGGCTTTAGTTTGGAGACACCTTGTCCATATTCATATTGATAGTCGCGCTGGTCCACGACCGAAGTAAAAGACAGGTTATTGTTGACCTGTACGCCAAAACCATGCGTCCTGGACCCTGATTTTGTCCGGATGAGGATGGCGCCGTTCCCACCCCGGTAACCGTAAAGGGCAGATGCCGCCACTCCTTTCAGGACCAGGATGGACTCGATATTGTCGGGATTGATATTGGAAAGACCGTCCCCCAGGTCCACGCCACCATATTGACCCGAATAGTTCACTGTAGAGTTATCATAGGGTATGCCATCTACAACATACAGGGGCTGATTGTTACCGCTGAGCGAAGCATTGCCACGGATCAGGACCCTGCTGCTGCCATAGGGGCCGGTAGCATTCATTGCCACGCTGAGTCCGGCAACCTGTCCTATCATGGCATTGCCGAGATTTGTTTCCCTGGACTGAGTGAACAGGGAACCATCCAGCTCTGCGGTGGAAAAGCCAAGAGACCTTTCCTGTTTCGGGATGCCAAGAGCGGTCACGAGGACCTCTGTCAGTGGCTGATCGGAAGGATCCATTATAACTCCTCCGGAACCCAATCTGGTGACGGGCATCTTTTTCAATTTATACCCCACAAAAGAAAAGACAAGGGTATCCTCTCTTTGCGCTTCGAGCTCGAAGGCGCCTGAAAGGTCCGTGGCAGTCCCCTTTCGGGTATGCAGCAGCGTGACACTCACCCCTTGCAGGTTCTTGCCTTCGTCAGTGTATACACGGCCTGAGACCATATTCATCCGGGGCATCGCCGGACCGATATTGGACGTATCATTGAACTCCGGCGTGGCGGTGCTGTCAAAGGTAATGCTGCGACCGGAGACCTGTTTTTCGAGGATGACAAAAGTCCGGTCATCGACTTTTTTATAATATAGGCCAGTATTCTTTAATACCTGAGAGAGCACCTTTTCTGTAGAAAGACCGGCGGTGAGCAAGGGGGAATTGACGGTTCTTTTTCCGAGGGGTTGGCGGGAGAAAAGAAAATAGACCCCTCTGACCTTATTCAGCTCGACCAGTACGTCGATGAGTGGCCGCTGTGTGAGAGGAGCAGGGGAGGTTTGGAGCCGGGCAGTAAGAGGCAGGAGCAGTTGGATGCCCAGAAAAATGACAAGCAGCGGTATGCAAAAGCTTGTTTTTCCCATCTTACAGCGTTTTGGTAAACACATGACAAACATCAATTCCTCTCCGGACGGGCTCTGATAATGATCTGATCACCGTCTTTCGAAATATCAAATTCAGCAGTCGCCTCCAGCGATCGTAACAGCACTTCCAGGTTATTATTCGGCAGGATAGCGGAGATAGTTTGATCTCCGATGGAACTATCGGCAAGCTTTATATGTACGCCATAATGATCATTGATAATGGTGACCAGCTCGCGTAAGGGTGTCCCATCGAATACCAGCTTCTGCTCTTTCCAGGCCATGAGGCTATCCCGCTGCACGGCCTTTTTCTCCCAAAGCTTCCCCCGTAGGTCGACAAATTCACCGGGAGACAGCTGAAGCTCTCTGCCGTTGGAGCTGCGGAGCACGACAGACCCTTCGTCCAGCAAAATATTTTCAGCTCCGTGCCGGTTGATGACATTGAACTTTGTACCGGTGACGATGACATCTGCATGATCGAGGTGAACGATGAAACGACTGTTGTCCCGGGTCCTGCGGACATGGAAGAAAGCCTCTCCGTTCATCCACACTTCGCGGTCGGTGTCTTCGCGCCAGTTGCCGGCAAAGCTAATGCTGCTGTTGGCATCCATCATCACTTCGGTTCCGTCGGGCAGCTGGCGATGGGCGATCTCACCAAAGGCTGTCTTTATGGCCGTACCTTTTGACGAACGAATCGCTGTTATGATAAGACCAGCGGTAAGAAGGATGGCGACGGAGGCGGCGACCATCCGGCGACGCCGGTTGAATAAGGGAAGGACGATCCCTTCTTTGGGCAACGTATCGATCCGGCTAAAAAGTCTTGCTTCTGCTAATGCAATCTGTTGCAAAGGGAGGGGCAATTCCTGCAAACGGGTGGCCTCCAGAAGGCTGATGGCCTGCTGGACAAGTTGGGCTTGTTCGGGATGGCTACTCATCCAGCTGTCCCATTGATCTTGCTCTTTACCCGGCTTTTTGAAATACCACGCAAGAAAAGACTCATCGGACAAAAGGTCTTCCGGCTCATTAAAGTTCTTTGCCATAAAGTGTAAGGGCCGAATTTCAGTGTTTTTTACTAATCCTGTAAATTTTTTTTGAAAAGGATAACAAGTATTTTCCTACATTCATCAAAGTTTCAACCATCTATAACCATTGAACACGGCTGGCCAGGACATAAAGCTTTGGGAATCTTTCCGCAAAGGAGACAGGGAGGCATTTGCAGCGCTTTTCAGGGCACATTATGAGACTTTATTCCGTTTTGGCAGCAAATTTACTACGGATACCGAATTGCTGGAAGACTCTATCCAGGAGCTCTTTATCGAACTCTGGCAGGCCAGGTCAGCCACGACGGTGCTTTCGGTAAAAGCGTACCTGCTTAAATCACTCAAATACAAGCTTTTAAAGGCCTTTCGGAAAAATGGGCGACTATTGCCGCTCAATGACAATGACCTCAGCTTTGAATTGAGCCATGAGAACTTCCTCATCGCAAAACAGGAGAGCGCCGAAAAGAAACAGCTGGTCGTAGATGCGCTGCAACGGCTATCGAATCGCCAGCGGGAGATCATCTATCTCAAGTATTACCAGAACCTCAGCTACGAAGAGGTCAGTGAGATCATGAATATCAATTACCAGGTAGCACGCAATCTTCTCTATCAGGCCATCAAATCCCTCAAGACCCTGTTGGCAGGCACGCTGGAGCTGCTTTTGCTTTTTCTTTAGCAACTTAAGCAAACGATTGATTACAATTTTTTACTCTTCGACACAAGGAATTGGGCAAATTGACATTAATTTCGCCCAGGTTTTTCTTATATCATCAAAATATTCTGATCTATGAGCATGGTAGACTCATTCGAAAAAATTCCGGTTAAGATCTTTCATTCCCTGGAAGAAGGTTCGCGTTTTATTGGTAAGGAGATTGCGACACTTATTCGCGAGAAAGATGCAAAAGGTGAAAAGACGGTGTTGGGCCTGGCAACGGGTTCTTCGCCCAAGTCCCTGTATGCAGAGCTGGTGCGGCTTCACCGGGAAGAGAAGTTAAGCTTTAAGAATGTGGTCACCTTCAATCTTGACGAATATTATCCGCTCGACAACGATGCCCGGCAGAGCTACAATCGCTTTATGAAAGAGCAGCTGTTCAGCAAGGTGGACATCGATCCGGCTAATTGCCATATTCCCAACGGACAGTGGAAAAAAGAAGAGATCAAGAAGCATTGTGTCGAATACGAGCAAATGATCGAGAAGGCCGGTGGTATCGATCTTCAGATCCTCGGTATTGGCAACAACGGGCATATCGGCTTCAACGAACCCGGATCGAGTATCTTTTCGCATACCCGTCTTGTGCCGCTGGACAATTCGACACGCATCGCCAACTCGCATGAATTCCAGAATATTTCGCAGGTACCCCGGCTGGCCATCACGATGGGCATCAGCACGATCATGAAGTCCAGACGTATCGTCCTGATGGCCTGGGGACAGCTCAAGGCCCCTGTGATCCAGAAAGCGGTGGAAGGGAATGTCACCGAACAGATACCGGCATCTTTGCTACAGCAGCACGACAATGTCACTTTTGTTACTGACGAGATAGCAGCTTCCGAGCTGACACGTTTGAAATCGCCCTGGCTGACCGGCGACACGATCTGGACACCCCAGATGATCCGTAAGGCTGTCGTCAATATGGCGCTGAAACTGGAGAAGCCTATCCTCAGCCTTACCAACGGAGACTATAATGACAATGGTCTTAGTGATCTGCTGGTGGAAAAAGGAGATGCCTACGAGATCAATCTGCAGGTCTTCTATATGCTGCGGGACAGCATTACCGGCTGGCCTGGCGGTAAGCCCGGTGCTAACCTGCCGACACATCCTGAGCGTTCGGAGCCTTTCCCCAAGCGTTCGCTGATCTTCTCTCCCCATCCTGACGATGATATTATTTCGATGGGCGGCACTTTTATGCGGCTGCACGACCAGGGGCATGACGTCCATGTAGCCTACCAGACTTCCGGGAACATTGCGGTGACGGATGAATTCGTTACCCGTTACCTGGATTTTGCCGTTGGCTTCGAAGTGTTGTCGGGTATTGACAGTAAAAAATCTTCGCAGATCCTGCAGCAGGCTACCAGCTTTCTGAAGAGCAAAAAGCCCAGCGATATCGATACGCCGGAGATCAGGGCCATCAAAGGGCTGATCCGTCGCGGCGAGGCCAAGGCCACCTGTCGTTATGTAGGGTTGAAGGATGAGAACATCCACTATATGAACCTGCCTTTTTATGAAACGGGCACCATCGAGAAAAAGCCGATGGGTGAAGAGGATATACAGCTGACGATGGCCTTGCTCCGTGAGCTGAAGCCGCAGCAGATCTATGCTGCCGGCGACCTCGCCGATCCGCATGGTACACATAAGGTATGTCTGGATATTATATTTGAATCCATGCGCAGGCTGAAGGCTGCGGGTGAGACCTGGCTGAAGGATTGCTGGGTCTGGCTGTATAAGGGCGCATGGCAGGAATGGGATATCAGTGAGATCGAAATGGCGATCCCAATGAGCCCCGACCAGGTGCTGAAGAAACGTTTTGGCATTTTTATCCATCAGTCGCAGAAGGACATGGTTCCTTTCCAGGGTAGTGATAGCAGGGAGTTCTGGCAACGCGCGGAGGACAGGAATGGGAATACCGCGGCTCTGTATGCGCAGCTGGGACTGACGAAGTATGCGGCGATGGAAGCCTTCGTAAGATGGCACTATTAAACGGCCTCCGTTTAATGTGCCAGCGTCGAAGGGCGCCGCGTTCCCCGCAGCGAAGCGAAGGGGCGCGGCGCATTCCCGAGCGTAGCGAAGGGAACGAACGAGGCAAGGCGAGGGACGACGCCTTGACGAAGTTCTGGCCCCGGTATAGGCGCTGCGCAGCAGCGCCGTAGCCGAGCAACGACTAACGACCTGAGCACGCCCAACAGCCTTGTTGCCGCACACGAGTGCGACGCAACGATGCCCCATTTATATTCTACCGCCTGGCAAACAACCCGTTAACATTCTGCATTAAATTTGTGTTAATTGCGGATAATTGTATTTTTGTGGCTGTACTATGCCACAGACTACAACATTCATAGCGGTTAGACAGGAATGGCAGGGCGCCTGGCAAATACCCTCCTTTCGCAGAAAGGTATTGAGCGGGACAGCCATCATTATCACGATCCTGTCCTTATTCCCACATTTCTTCCAGGCGATAGAGCTCAGACATGGTATACTCCTGAATGATCCGCTTTTAAGGATAATGAGACCACATGATGTATCCATCCCTATGTTCATCATCATCTGGGCCATTACGCTGCTGTCCGTCTTTCGGGCAGCCCAGACCCCACAGATGTTCCTAACCTTTTTATGGGCTTATATCTTTTTGTCGCTGGCCCGGGTTCTGACGATCACGCTGATCCCGCTGGACCCGCCGGTCGGCCTGGTCAATCTGAGAGATCCTTTGAGTAATTTCTTTTACGGAGAGAAGTTCGTCACCAAAGACCTCTTTTTTTCGGGACATACTTCAACTGTTTTTCTCCTTTATCTCACTATACCGGGGAAGATGGACAAGAAGCTGGCACTGCTGGCTACAGCCTGTGTCGGATCTTTGCTGCTGGTCCAGCATGTGCACTATACGCTGGATGTGCTGGGCGGGTTGATCTTTGCCTGGATCTGTTATCAGCTGGCGAGAAGGACCGTCGTAAAGGAGTTCGACGGCTACGCGGACTAAAAAGCCTCTCCAATCTGTAAATAGAAGCCCTGGGAATGTTTTTTGGCGATTCCATAGTCCAGCCTCAGGTTCAATTTTTCGCTCCTGTTCAGCGCGACGCGTAATCCTCCCCCATAAGAGTATTTAAGGTAATTGAAGTCAATGCTTTTCAGGTCCGGGCCTACATTGCCCATGCCGGCAAACCCGACCGCTCCGATACGCCAGAACAGCGGCACCCGGTATTCCGCCTGAACAATGGCGGCATTTTTGTCACGGAACCTGCCGGCGTAGTAACCACGTAGATTGCTGGCCCCCCCGATATAGGAAAGGCTGCGCAGGGGTGTCTCTCCCGAATTGAAGCTGCCAAAGGCCTGGAGGGCCAGGACCTGCCCGTGGAAGACCCGTATGAAGCGGCGAAGGTCCACAACGTAGTTAGTGTAATGGTAATCAGAGCCAAAAGCAGGGGCAAAATGGTCAAAATAGAACTGCAGCATGACTCCGCGGTCGGGGGAAAACGCATTGTTCCGGGTGTCATAGGTAAGACTCAGCCCTACACCGGAGACATGATAGCCATCCCGTCCTGCGACGTTCTCCTTATCAAATAATCCACCCTTCGCATATTCCACGTCGAAAACGCGTTGGTATTCATACACCATTCCCAGAAAAAGATTCCGGCCGATCAGAACCTGCGGGTGCAGATAAATGTAATACTGCTTATATTTATAAGATTCTTTGTAGCTATCCGGGGCATGCTTGCCAAGGCCCCAGAAATTGTCGGGAAATGCGCTGTAGGAAAGCTGTTCGTTCAGGATAAACCGTTCCCCGGGGAAGTAAATGGAACCATTTATGGCCATTACTAACTGCTTACGGGTCGTATAGAGAGCAAGGGCCTGTGCGTTAGAGGTCCGTGTAGTAGTGTCGCGGCTTTTGAGGTGAAAGGTGGAGGCGCTGGCGAGGCCAAAAGACCACCCTGTTTCTATGCTACGGGCAATGATTGGGAGTACGAGAACATGCCGTATATTTGCCGGACTTTTGATCGGGAGTGGCAGCTTTTCTACAGGGACTGTTTTCAGGCTGTCATTTTGGGCTTTAACGCCCGCAGGCATAAAAATTAAGCAGCAAAGCCCAAGAAAATAGATAAATTGTACTTTTCTGAACGAATGAGAGGGCAATGTTGTATTATATTTATTAATGTTTGTCGATAAAAGCAGGCAAATTAACGTTGAAAAATCTAATTTTCTTACATTTGATGTTTAATGAAGATTTCACAATTTGTTAAAATATACTTAACCCAATATTTAAAAGCTCTGGAGCGGAAAGGGATGACCCTTCCTTTTCTTAAATAAAGCTAGCATTTATGAAAAAATTCGAATGCCCCGATTTTGTCCTGGGAGATAAGATAACGGAAGAACAATTTAACTTTTTCGACAAGTATGGCGTGATCATATTTAGGAATTTTCTGAATTCGGAGACCGTTCAATTATTCATATCTGAGCTTAACAGGATTGAAAAGCAATGGCTGGAAGAAGGCCGCGAGAAGGTCAACGGTATTCCGTTGAAATTCGGCAAGGACCAGGATGGCAACAAGATGATCCAACGCATGTGTTTTCTTTCCCTGTATAGCAATCCCCTGCACGAAGTGCTGCAGGATCCGCGCATTCAGGCGCTGGTCGGTCTGCTCTACCCCTACGAAGGTCGCATCAGCGAGAATGAGAAGGATGGGTTGATCCTGAACCACTATGTCCGGATGCCGGAAAGCAACTTTACGCAGATGGGATGGCACACGGACAGTCCGCGGGACCTCTTCCTTGGCCAGAAGATCATGCCGATGCTGAATGTAGGTCTGCACCTGGATAACACTCCTTTCGAGAATGGTGGCTTACGGGTATTGCCTGGTACGCACAAACAGGGTATCCTGCGCCTCCTTTTCGGCAAGAAATATTTCATCGACAACAATCCCGACCGCCGCGAGATCGGCTTCGATCTGTCTGCCGGCGACCTGACCGTACATGACGGCCGCATCTGGCATCGCGCCCAGCAGTCGCCGCTCTATGGTGAAGCCAGCCGTCGCAGGGTCCTGTATGTTCCGATCATCACCGGTAAATACATGCCAAAGGATGCCAACAGCAAGACGCCATTCTATCATCGACTGGCATCAAAAGTGCAGAATTAATTGACCTGAACGATATTCGTCTCCAATGAGATTCTGGCCGGCTTGAGTCCAAAGACTTGGAGCCGGCTTTTTTTATCCTGTCTACACTATCTTTACGCGGGGAACTCCCCTATCATAAAAACATATGGAATACGCACTCATAACAGGCGCCAGTAAAGGCATCGGCAAGGCCATCGCAACAGAGCTCGCAACCCGGGGATTCAATGTCCTGCTCGTGGCCCGGTCGGAAGAATTGCTGCAGCAGGTAGCCGGAGAGATCAATTCCCGCTACAAGGTAAAAGCGGACTGGCTCGCGCTTGATCTTGCGCATCCCGATGCTCCGCAGCACGTCTATGACTGGTGCAGGGCAAAGGGATATACCGTGCAGGCCCTGATCAATAATGCGGGTTATGGCCTTAGCGGTCCCTTCGAAAAATATTCCCTCGATCAGCATTTGAACATGATGCAGCTGAACATGCAAACCCTCGTTGGCCTGGTCCGCCTCTTCCTGCCCGATCTGCGTCAGCAGCCGCGCGCATATGTGCTGAATATCGCCAGCTCGGCCGCCTACCAGGCAGTGCCAAAGCTGAGTCTTTATGCAGCCACCAAGTCCTTTGTTCTGGCCTTTAGCCGCGGCTTGTACCAGGAGCTCAAAGGCACGTCCATATCGGTCACCTGTGTCAGCCCCGGTGCAACGGATACCGACTTCCCCAATCGCGCCCAGCTGGGTGAAAAAGGTATGAAAGCGGCAGAGAAGTTTAATATGTCACCTCAGACAGTGGCCTCTATCGCCGTGAAAGGAATGCTGGCAGGTAAGAGCGAGGTGATCACCGGGTTTATAAATAAGCTGGGGGCGGCGATGGCGTGGTTACTGCCAAAGTCGATGGTGGAAAAAACAGCGATGAAAATTTATGAGTAGGTTTTTTTTCCGTTTCGGATTTTGTCCTATATTTGCAACCCCTTACGGGACTGTCAACAAGTCACAAAGGGCCCCGTAGCTCAACTGAATAGAGTAACTGACTACGGATCAGTAGGTTTCAGGTTTGAATCCTGACGGGGTCACAAAGCCGACCTGGCGAATGCCAGGACGGCTTTTTTGTTTGGTAGTGCGCGAGCTTGCTCGCAGGCGCGGACAAACGAAAAAGACGCGGGGCGCGGTAGCGCACCGGAAGGGTTTGGGTAAGGCCAAAGTGAGAGGATCAACTGCGCCGCCCTCCGGGCGCCGCAGGTAATCCTGACGGGGTCACTTAAACGAAGGATTACAATTGTAATCCTTTTTTTATTTTATCCCCTCTTACCTTCTGCAGCTGATTTTCAATATTTTGTAACAAAGTGCTCCGAATCCTTACTCGTACCTTTATTCAGGTAAACATTATTTAGATCGACAAAAAATCGACAATTCGATCCACAACAGATCGACAAATCGACAAAATCGTCAAATTATTTTTTTACCCATCAAAGCCATCCTTGGTCGCAGGCCCAGAAAAAACGGCACAGCCGTCATTTACCTTCAATATTGCTTTTCTTCTGATCGGCGAATTCTTTTACCGACCGACCTTGGCGTCCCACCTGCCTATTGGAATAAGCGTCTGTTTCGGGTCTCCCCTTCCCTTCCGAACAGTTTCGGCGACGCCGAAACTTTAAATGGCAGACTACAAAAGATGCTCAGGACTGCGGAAGACATGATCTCCTATGCGCTTGAGCAGAAGGTGCCGTCGAGCTATCGGAAAAGGCGAAGGAAATTGAAGCGTCCGACGCACCCCAGGAAGACCTTGACTTCTTCGTTCAATTTGACGCCTATATCGAGGCAAAATCCCGAAAGGTCAGCCCTGATACGCTCCGAACCTACCATGTCGTTAAACAGCGGCTAATTGATTTTCAGAAACACCGCAAATCAAAAATTACCTTTGACTCCTTTGACTACAACTTCTATGAGTCGCTGATCAATTATCTTACCTATGACCATGTTCACCACCGGCGCCAAACCATCCTGCGGGGCCTTAAGCGGAATTCCATCGCCACCACCGTTAAACAATTGCGCATCTTTCTGCGGGACCGCTCCCGCCGAAAGATCATTCCTTCCCTTGACCTGGCAGACTTTAAGATCTTCGATGAACAAACGGACGCCATCTATTTGACCATCGGGGAGACCCGTCTCATTTATGACTTTGACCTGACCGACTATCCTGAATTGGGTCGATTCCGGGACATGTTCGTCTTAGGATGTCTCACGGGGCTTCGATTCTCTGACTATAACAGTATCCGGCCGGAGGCTCATGAGATCCTCGTCACCCGGTTCAATAAAAGGGTGCCAAAAACTTCAAACGGGGAATTGAACCGGCATATCAAGAAGGTCGGTCAGCTGGCCGGCATCGATACCCCGATCAAGGTCTCTTGCAAGAAAGGCAACCAAGATATCGTAACCACCAAACCCAAATATGCGTGGATCACCACACGTACCTGCCGGCGATCCTTTTGCACCAATGAGTTCCTGGCCGGCACGCCCCCCGAGCTGATAATGAAGATCAGCGGCCATAAGAGCCTGAAGGATTTTTATAAATACATCCGGATTACCCCCGAAGAGGCAGGGAAAAAGATACAGGAGATATGGGAGAAGAGGGGTGATATGCGGCCCGTCTAAAAAACCTCAAATACTAATCCACCGATCGCCCATCTCCTCCCCTTCATAGTAAACAACCTCCGCCAAGCCGAATACCAATAGTGTTCCCATGCCGTATCCGATAGTGTCGTTTATCGCTTTTTCGAACTCCAAAAATCTGGCGTCAATTCGTCTATTCTCAGAAATAACGTAGCAAACATCAAATTTCGCGCTTCGCGCCATTTCCCGAATGTGGTCCGCCTCGTTACCGTCAAGCTTGCGAAATTTCCCAAAATCAAGGTCCTTAAAATGCGCCAAATTCGCTATAAATTTAGGCCTACTCCGAGGTTTTGAAACAAACTCAGCATATCGCTCTGATTTCTCCTTTCGCACATATGTCCGGATGGTAAGGATTTCCAGCTCTTCTTCTGTCGCCCTCGCTTGCATACATGAAGGTTTATAATTTTCGATTTTTGTGCGACGTCGCGTCGAAAAACGACAATTGTCAGATTTGATCTGGTTCCCGATCGTCGGTCTTGTCATTGTCCGATTTTTCCTTTGACAGATCCCCGGCAGTTCCCGTTTCTCTTTTCTTTGCTTCAAGAAGGCGTTGGAGGTATTGCTGCCGCGTGCTATTCAAGCTTTCCCGACGCTCCTCTCGCCTCGCATCGTTAACGCGGTTGTACTGATAGAAGAGATACAAGGAGATGCCAGCTGCAAACATAGCTCCAGGGACATAAATCGTCATTTCTGCGGTTTTAGGATTTCGGAAAAGTAACACAAAATTCGGAACATGTCAAGTCACGAACAAATCTTACCTTCCCAGCCGTCATGACCAAGCAAGAATTCTGGCAATATTTTGAGGAACACATGTCGGCGCTGGAACAGCTTATCTCTAGCAACGTCCATGACTATACCATCTATAATGAGATTTCCGACAAATTGCGCCAATACGACGAGCATTTGATTCCTGAAATCACGATGGACGGGCAAGGTCGATTTGTACTGGTTTTAAGTTGCGATGGAGACAGAGAAGGCATGCCCGCACTCGAGCACCTTGCCGAAAACTATGAAGCAGGCGCTGTACTTCATTTGGATCATACCATTGGCGAATACAATTCAATGACATTGGTTGAAGAAATTGAATTTAAACGAATTGGCTGCTTTGAGAAAATAAGTGGGTTGAAGATACTTGATGATCTAAGAGACGAAATCGATGCCTTAAAGCAGCCCTCCTGAAGAAGCAAGCGAGGTGCCGCTATTTACGGCCTGGCGATTTCATCTCTTTGGTGGTATATATCTGTCATAAAAAGCACCTGTCCCTTTTGCATCTAATCTTCCGACAATAACCCTTTCCGAGCTTTTACTTAACCCCAGTCCTGGCCGAAGGTGCACATGTTCTCTTGCTCCTATCGGAAGGTCGGCATTTTCATTCTGGTTTGTGTCGGCCAATTTTACCAATAGGGCTGCCAACGATCTCAAGCCTTCCGGGTCTCCATGAATCAGAATTTCGTGCCATGTCCTTTTTTCGCCGTCAAAATCATCTTTGTTTTGGACAGTAAATATGTCTAAATTTCCTGTTATGGGTGATGAACTTACCTTCATGTTTCAAATATCAGTTAGGTGAGAAATTCATTTTATTATAACCGGTCAGAATGGACGGCGATGCGCTCTAACAAGCTATCAAAGGGCGGTTGCCCTTTATAATAAAGGGCTTTCGTTATTTCATAGCGTTGGCGGAAGTTTACCCGCAAGGCAGAATCACTCAAAAGAAAAGCCTCATTTTCGCGGATGGGAATGTCAAGGTCTTCCTTGGGGAACCTTTTCTTCTTATGCTCCAGGTAGGCTTCGGTCCCGATAAAATCAATAACCCGCTGATCTCCGAGCAGGCAATACACGTCATAGTATTGGCGCATATAGTTTGTGGCTACCGCGCCGGTGCTTATTTCTTTCCGGAACTTGGTTGCGATGGTTTGTAGCTTCTCCACAAAAGTGAACCGGAAATCATAACACACAATATCCGTTGCCCGGTTATCAATGATACCCAATTCTTGGATCGCACTCGCCCGATCGTAGGCCCATGAGGTTATAAGTAAAGGACTATTGGGAACTACATTATCATACCCCGCCTCAAGAAGAATCCCTTGCTTCACGCCTTCGATCCTTGTTGTCGTCGCCTGATAAATGAGGCGGATACCACCGCTGTTATATTTCCGTTCGTCATCAAAAGCTGTGTCCCGTTCAACATTTGTGACACCTGGAATGGTGATTTCCCCAGCCAGCATATCATAATAAGCCTTCTTTTTCTCGATGTTCCTGGGGCTACTGTTACCGGGATTTTCGTTTATGCCCAATTCTGCCGGCGGATTAATATGGAGGTCGATGTCCTCAGAAAAGCGATGAATGATTCCGTAACCCTTCGACAGCGAAGTCCCGCCTTTTAGTTGAAAATTATACCCTTGTCTTTTTAAACCGTAAAGGCAATGCATGATCCAATAGTCCTTTTCCACCAGGTACGCCAATATGCCCGTTTCCTCTTCGATGATTCGAAGAAGTCCCGGGAATTCAGGATGTTCATGCAGGTACATCGCCACTATGCTTTTAACAGGGAATTAAAAAATTTCCGTGTCTTCACCTTCCCAAACCTATTTGCCATTTTCCGAAGGCTGACCGGATCCATTTCGCGTGCTTTTTCTTTTACCCTTCCCAGCACTTCTGACTGATCCTCCGCCAGTTGCTTCAGATTATTAACCAAGTCAACCAGCAGAAACTCGCTCGTCACCTTGTTTGGGACATATGGTTTTCTAACGAATTGAAAGGATCTATTCCCTAATTTGAATTCGCCATGCCGCTTGTGATTATACACAAATCGGGTATTGTAAAGCTGGGTGGTGCCGACTCCAAGGGTATTATATTCGCTGGGGGAAGTTATCAGGAAATGGCTATCTTTCAGAAACGCTTCAACCAATGCCTGTTCTTCTGCCGGAACTTTGCCGAAGGTGCTTTGCGCAGGGACATAGTATAGCCCTCCGGACAGCTTTTCCAACGTTCCATCCTTGACCAGTTCCTGTAAATGGCGGTCAACCGACTTTGACCATTGCTGCAGGTCAGCACGGCGATAGACCGCTCCAGGTCTCAGTTCACTCTTCAATAAATCAAGCTGTTCCACATTACAAAGATACGTAAAAGTTCAAATTTGCATGAATATTTATTAAAATATCATGCAAATAGTAAATTAATTTAATGATTTACAATGCCATACACCAGTGGGTAAATTTTACCCATTCACTGGGTAAATTTCAACCAGTAATGGTCAGTTCTAGGAGTCATCCTCATTCACCAATTTTGTCTTGCAAACAAACCACGGAACCGGCTCAAATCCATTTTTCTCGTCGTTCATATAATCCAAAATGGGTTTCCAATCTTCGGCACCCTCAAAGAGACCATATTCATTTATAGTCAGGCCAAATCGTTCTGCCAAATCTTTGGAAATATCATGGCAGTAGAAAGTATGATAGTTGCCGCTGCATTCAATTCCTATGAGGTCGAAGCCAATAAATATTTCGAAATTCGAATCGCTTTCAGGTGTCCTTTTCTGTAATCCGTCGAAAAGACCAATAGATCCATAGTCTACCTTCTTCGGGTCAAATTCTGACAGGAAATCGATACTTTCCGACTCCGAAAGATAGATTCCACTAATTAGCTTTTCTATTAAATGTGGAAAGAAGGTCTGACTATACTCCCTTACTGTTTCCAGCTCAAAAAATATATTAGGCCACCCAATTCTCTTTTCTTCAAAGGCTTGATCTACCCACAACCTGATAGCCTGGATTTTCTCGTCGTCAAGCTGTAATTCTTCCCTTATTTTACCAATCCCCTCATTATTTTTGGTCGTCCAGGAGTAAGACCAGGAATCAAGTAAACTGTCGTGGATGCAGTCGCTTGTGGTGAAAACACGTTTCGAAGCTTGACTTCCAAAATCAATAGGCTTTAATTTCATAAGGTAATATCCCGCTAGGTAGAAGGGTATTTCGTGACACATAGAATTTCCTCCGGGCATTTAATTTCAATCGATTATCTAATAACCGGACTGCTTTGTGTGACACACCAATTCGACTACACCATATAGTAAAAAATCTTAACAACATCAAAGCATATCCGAATATGCAAAATTGCCTAAATTTAATTAAATAGTAGAAGAATGAAAAAGTTTGTGAGCCATCGTCAATTCTTTCATCGTCAACATTTGTACTATATCGACGAATGGAATAACTGTTATGTGCACGGAGGATTTGACCGGCACCAAGTTTTTAAAGGTCAAAGACCAGCAGTGTATTATTGGGATAGGGATTTATGGTCTGCGGCCTTATCCTATAACGCTTATGAAAGACACCAGCCAGGTAATAAATTCCGAATGATTACTGAGTTTAACGAAATCTTTATCGGGCACACTTCTACTGTCAACTGGAAAACAGATAAACCTATGAAAGCAGCTAACATTTATAATCTGGATACCGGAGGTGGGCATTCTGGCCGCCTGACCATCATGGATGTTAAATCGAAACAATTATGGCAATCTGATCAGTCGCTCAGCTATACCTATGGCATTGAAAATCAATTATTTGGAAATAAAGATTTGCAATTTTTTAGTTCGTATATTTCGTTTACGTAACTTTATGATATAAAAATCAATGAGATGGAAGCCTTATTAGAAAAAACAACAAGAGAAGATCAACGCATTGCCAAGACTTCTGTGGATAAGTTAAGGAAAGCCTCTCAAAAGTTAAGTCAACATGGAAAATCCGTTGAAATTACGTTACAGGATAGCCATGAATCATTACGCTTGCCTGGTAAGGCTCTTGGTTTATTAAGCACTATCATATCGAATATGGCAGCCGGTAAGTCTATGGCAATTATTTTGTCCGATGCCACCATTGGAACCCAGGAGGCGGCTAATTATCTGGAAGTATCCAGACCTTATGTTGTACGTTTATTGGAGAAGGGTGAAATCCCCTTTTCTAAGGTAGGCACCCACCGCCGGATCAAGATAAGCGACTTAGTGGCGTATCAAAAGAAAATAAAGGCCATCCGAAGAAAGCAGTTGAACTTCCTTGCCCGGCAAGCGCAGGAGCTTAACCTGGGGTATTCTAATGAGTAGAACCCCTGTAATTGCATTACTTGACGCCAATGTTCTTTACCCCGCTCCACTGCGAGACTATCTGCTTCATCTGGCTAGTCTTGGAGTATATGAGCCGATATGGACCGCAGCCATTCAAGATGAATGGATCAGGAATCTTGTCAAAGCCAGGCCGGATATAAACAGAGCTGCTTTGGAAGCGACGCAGCGGTCAATGGACAAGGCGTTCCCCGGTTCCATTGTTATGGGTTATGTAAAGGCGGATTATTTAACTGAGAAAAATTCCTCAAATCCTCCCTCAACTGGTTTGAAAACATTCCACCCAAGTTCACAAAGCCGTCCTGGCGAATGCCAGGACGGCTTTTTTGTTTGGTAGTGTAACCGGGCGAAGCGAAGGTTACGAACGAGGGGCGAGCCTTTGGGTAAGGCCAAAGTGAGCGGATCAGTTGTAGCTCAATTCAACAACCGATACTCATTCGGCGTCATCCCCACCCGCTGCTTGAACAGCCTTGTAAAATGCTGCGGATATTTAAACCCCAGCTCATACGCAATCTGGCTAACCGATTTTCCCTCGTCGAACATCCTTTCCTTCGCCATATCGATCACCTTCGACTGAATATACTCATGCGCCGTCTTCCCGGTCTCCTTTCGTATCAGATCGCCAAAATAACCCGGCGATAAATTCAATTCCTGGGCGCAATAAGCCACAGAGGGCAGCCCCAGCGTTTGGGACTTATCCGACTGATAATACCCGTTTAGCAGCGTTTCAAATCTCTCCAATATCCCCCTATGAACAGTATCCCTGGTTATAAACTGCCGATCGTAAAAGCGGCCGCAATAATTCAGGAAAAGCTCGATATTGGAAATAATCAATTGCTTACTATGTTTGTCAATCGCATGCTCTAATTCATATTCGATCTTCGAGAAAGACTCCAGTACGATCTTCCTTTCCCGTTCCGACAGGTGCAGCGCTTCATTGGATTGATAGCTGAAAAAAGAATGATCCTGGATATGTTTCCCCAGCGCCGTGCCGTGTATAAAATCGGCATGGAATACCAATCCATGCCCTTTTGGTTGATATGTTTCCCCATTGCTGTTCACACTGGCGACTTGTCCCGGAGCGAGAAAAACCAAGGTGCCTTCCTGGTAGTCATAGTTATGCCGGCCGTATACCATATCACCGCATTTTACATCCTTCAGGAAGATCGTATAAAAGCCAAAGTACATCTTCGACCCCTGGCGCGGGGCAGCCTTAGAAAAATCGATTACGCTGACCTGTGGGTGCAAGGTCTCGTTATTGTTGAAGGCATTGTAATCCCTGATCGTCTCGAATCGCAGCATCTTTTCCATATGATCATCATTTTGAATACCTGAAATTACCAAATATCCGCGCAACCCCTGCCACCACTCCCTCAAATCAGCAATAATGGTAAGCAAATCCGGTATCTATCTACAAGTCAGTCCATCCCTTAGTACGAGCTTTGTGCTATGCAATTAAAATACAATGCAAACAGTAAGATTAAATAACGGAGTCGAAATGCCGATCCCTCGATACAAAAACCAGCAGCTTTTTTGATCACTGCGACCCTGCCGTGGTCAAACGGCCCGGTGAAAAAAAACTCGATTAAACACAAAACAAGACACAGATGGAAAAGAGAATATTAGGCGCCGGCGGCCTGGAAGTATCCGCCCTCGGACTCGGCTGTATGGGCATTAGTTTTGGGTATGGCCCCGCCACAGAAAAACAAACCGCTATCAAATTGATGCAGGCAGCCTTCGATAAGGGTGCCACCTTCTTCGACACAGCAGAGGCTTACGGGCCGTTTGTCAACGAAGAATTAGTAGCTGAAGCCCTGCAGCCTTTTCGCGACAAAGTCGTCATCGCCACTAAATTCGGGTTCAAAAACGGCAAGCCCGGAGATGGGCTTGACAGCCGCCCCGAACGTATCCGTGAAGTAGCCGAGGCTTCCCTGAAGCGCCTGCGCACCGACCGGATCGACCTGTTCTACCAGCACCGGGTAGACCCAGACGTGCCCATGGAAGAAGTTGCCGGCACCGTAAAAGACCTGATCCGCGAAGGAAAGGTCAGGCACTTCGGCCTTTCTGAAGCCGGCGCCGCATCTATCCGCAAGGCACACGCCGTACAACCCGTGGCTGCCCTGCAAAGCGAGTATTCCCTTTGGTGGCGCGAACCCGAAGAGACCGTTATGCCTACCCTGGAAGAACTTGGCATCGGCTTCGTCCCCTTCAGCCCGCTCGGCAAAGGATTTCTCACCGGCGCGATCAACGACCAAACCAAATTCGATCAATCCGACTTCCGTAACATCGTCCCCCGTTTTTCCGAAGAAAACCGGAAAGCGAATCAGGCCGTCGTCGAGCTCCTTACGGCTATCGCGGCAGACAAGCACACAACGCCCGCACAGATCGCCCTCGCCTGGCTACTGGCACAAAAGCCGTGGATCGTTCCGATCCCAGGCACCACAAAGTTGAACCGGCTGGAAGAAAATATCGGCGCCGCCGCCATTCAGCTGTCGGACAACGATCTTGCGGAAATCGAAACCGCAGTATCGAAGATCGACGTCCAGGGTCTCCGCAACCCCGAACACATACAAAAATTGGTCGGCCGTTAATCTAAAAACTACAACCATGAAAAAGCGATCATTGGATTACTCGTGTGCATGGCCTGCGTACAGCTCTCCTATGCGCAAGCCAGGCTGCCGTTTTCACCAGCGGCAAACACCACAAAGGACGAGCAGGAAATCCTTACCCTATCCACTGTCAAATGGAAATGGATGGCGGACAAGAACGTGGATTCCCTGAACAGCCTGTTTGCCGAAAGCTGCGTCTTTGTCCATATGGGCGGCAGCTGGGGTAAAACCCAGGAACTGAACACCATCAAAGGGGGCGGCATCTGGTATAAAAAAGCGGAAGTCTACGGCGCCTCGGTGAACTTCTTTGGCAATACCGCCATTCTGTTAAACGACATTGACCTGCTGGCTGTCGTTGGCGGGAACGAAGTCACCCACGCCTTTATGGTGACGGAGGTTTATGTTAAAAAGAACGGCAAATGGACGATGGGCTCCCTCATGTTTTCGACCTTGCTCAGACCCGTGAAAATGAACAACAACAGCCAAAAACACTAAACTCACCTCTTCAGGTTCGAATCCTGGATGGTCGATTCGAATTTTATGGAAATTGTTTCATGCTGAATCTAAGCGTGAAACGTTTCGGCAGATGAAAAAACTTTCTACTTCTTATAAGCTGTTGACACCTTTAATGGCCGGGATATCATGCGCTTTCTGCCTTATGAGGATCGGGCATAGGTTTTTGGCGGAGTGGTTGCCCATGCCGGTCCTTTGGGTGATCGCGACCTGCCTTTTGCTGACTGGTTTGGTTTATGCCATCTATTGGGCGTTTGTAAAACGGAGTGACCAGGATGATCCCCGGCTACTTGCCTTCTGTCAGGGAATTATCAGGTACACTATTGCAATAGACCTGACCATGTTAGCAATGCAGGGATTTTTAGGGTTGTTTTTCTTTGTTCGACTGGGTGCGCTGGACTTCCCGTTTAGCAACTTAAGCGGGGAGGACCTTACCTGGGCTTACTTCGGACATTATTCGACCGGCATGCTGTACTTTATCGGTTTTGTCCAGATGCTTGGGTCCATATTGATCTTGTTTAGACGAACCAGGCTAATCGGTGTTTTTACCCTTATCCCAGTAATGGTTACTATTGTTGCGGTGAACTATTTTTTTAACATGGAAAGGGCCGAGACCATCCAGGCCATAGAATTGCTCGCCCAACTTTTATACCTACTTTTTGCCGAACGTCAAAAAGTGTATGCCTTTTTTATCACGGAGACCTCGGCTATTTCCGCCGTTCCATTAAAGCCTCTTGTAAAGAACCTAATGCGACTTTCCGTATTAGTTGTTCCCTTTTTCCTGCTTTGGCGTTATGATTCGCTCCATCCGAAACCCTGGCTAATGGGTAAATATCAAGTAAGCCACTTGCTATTCAATCATCATGACAGACAGACCCAACCTTGTACCGACGGCCTGCTAACCCGGGTTTACTTTGATATGGGTAACGAATGCATCTTTGAATTCAACAGCCCGGACCACCGATGGTACGGGACCTATCAGTTGAGCGATGGGAATAAAAAGATGGATGTTGTGTGGCATTACCCTGGCGATATTCATGATACGCTGAGCGGGGAGATCAGAAAAGATGGAATCGGCAATTCCCTTTCCATCGATGGTAAAATCGGCAAAGATAGCATCCGGGTCAAGGCCTGTAGCAATCCCCGGTAACCCTCGCCAATGGGAATTTCCCTTCCCCACCCGATCAGGATTGACGTCCGCATCATCGTTGCCACTAATAAGGACCTGCAAAAGATGGTTGCCGATGGACAGCCTACCATATTCAATTTACCCTTCAAACAAAGAAACAATGTACACCAACAAAACAGGCCGTTTCAAATGTGATTGAAACGGCCTGCTTATTTTTTGTGCCGGTTTAAATTTGCATTAAGCCCTAACGCCGTTCATCATAGATACCAAACTCCGCTATCCCCGGCGGAGCATCCATAGTGTCGATCTTCAATCGCACCTTGCTCCCCCATACGCGTCCAAATCGGATCACCCGGACCCGCTCCTTGTCTTCCCCGGACGCCAGCGGCTTCCACTCACCTTCCTGGAAATATTCCAGGCGCCAGGCCCGGATATGCTGCGACGTCTCGGTCAGCACTACCATATTGAAGGCTTTTTCCCTGCCCAGCTCCACCGCAAACCAGGGATGCTCAACCTTCGGATTGGACTCCCAGCCCGAGTGAAAGTTGTCGTCAGTAGCAAAATCCATGATGCTCATATCATCGCTCCAGCTGGCTTCCGCAGGCTGTTTCTTAGCAATATTTGAGGAGATGACGGGCAGGATGGTCGGTGGCAATGGCGCCATCGCCCCCTCGTTCTTCCACTTCTTCCCGACAGCGGCCAGGGCTTGCAGGGCATTGCTGTCGATCAATCCATCGCGGTTGGGCGCCACGTTCAGGATAAAATTACACCAGGCCTTATTCAGCGGAATGATCAGTTCATTGATCAGCTGGTCCGGCGACTTCACCGGCTTCGTGGGAAAATCGGTCTTCCAGAACCAGGCGGAATTGATCGGCAGACAGGTCAACGCGGGAAGCCGGTTGCTTTCCCGGGAGATCCGCTGGCCGGCACCCAGCTCATAGGACTTGATATCGGTGTACATCAGCGCCTCCGCCGGGTATTTGGCGGAGTTCAGGTCCATGAGCAGGCATTCAGGCTGAAGCGTCTTGACCAGCCGGTAGATCTCCTCGAAGGGAACGTCGTCATAGGAGATCCTTGACCACGGGGCATCCCAGCCGTCAATGATCAGCGCGGTGATCTTTCCATAATGGGTCAGCAGCTCGGTCAGCTGGGCCTTGATCATCTCTATGTCCTGCGGCGTGATCTTTCCCGGGCGCAAGCGGTGATGCGTATCGAGAATAGAATAATAGAGCATCACCTTCAATCCCTGGGCGCGAAAGGCGTCCGTATATTCTTTCACGACATCCCTGTGCAGCGGGCTGTTCATGACATTGTACTCTGTCGTCTTCGTATCCCATATACAAAAACCGCTGTGGTGTTTTGTCGTCAGACAGCCATAGCTCATACCTGCCGAACGGGCAGCCCGCGCCCACTGCGAACAGTCCAGGTGCTTTGGGTTGAACAGGCTGGGAGGGGCATCGGGGTCCGGCCAGTCCTGGTCCATATAGGTCGGGATGTTGTAATGGATGAACATGCCAAATCGAAGGTCTACGAACTGTTGCTGCAAGGCATGCAGCTTTGCAGTGCCGGGAATCCCGATAGGGTCAGGCTGCTGCTGCGCATTGACGGAACTGACCATGCCGGAACCGGCCAGAAAAGCTGCAAGAAAAACGGAAAGAAATCTTCTTTTCATATTTGATATTAAAACTTATTTCCAAAGCGGATTTTGTACGAGAACGCCCTGTGACGCATCGATAGCGCTCTGCGGAAGGGGCCACACATAGAATTTCGGGTTGTTGAAATACCGGGTCTCGATCAGGGTCTTCGGCCATTTGTTGATCTTTCCACCCGCTGTGCTGATAGCAGCGATACCCGCAGACGCGTCAATGGTATAGATCGCTCCGCTAAGCACCTGCTCACCAGCCTTCCAGCGCAGGATGTCGAAATAACGGAGCCCCTCCCCTGCCAGCTCTATCCGGCGCTCGTGACGGATAAAGGTCCTCAACGTCGACTGATCCATCGACCAGCCGTTGATCGAAAAGGTCGCCGCGGTGGAAGGCATTTTGGCTCTCGCCCGTATACTGTCCAGCGCCGCGATCACTTCAGCAGAAGGCCCCGCCGCTTCGTTCTGCGCCTCTGCAAAATTCAGCAGCACTTCTCCATACCGGAAGCTCTTCCAGTTATTGGCTCCGTTGCGCAGATAGTCGTAGTGATCGACATTCTTACACCAGGAATAACCCGACATCGAGCCTAAGTCGCCGCCAATCCGGTCGCCCGAACTGTTGAACGGATCATACTGGTTGAGATCCGGAAACTCGGGATAAGGGAAGATGACGCCCGGATAGAGGATCGTTGCTGTCAGTCTCGGGTCCCTGTTGTCAAAGGGATGCGTCGCCGAAAAAGCCGGATCTTTCGTATAGGGATAATAACCATTCTTACTCTCATAATCGTTGACAAGATCGGAGGTCGGGTCCAGGATGTTCCTGCCGTTCATCAGCGTTTGTGAGCCAAGGATGGACTGCAAACTATTCTGCGTATTGTTGCCCAACGAATAGCCGCGAGAAAGGATATCCTCCGACGAATAATTGCCGTCCTTCTGGAAGAAACCATAATAATCCGGATACAGTGAATACTGCTTCAGACCGATCACTGCCTGTGAAGCGGTCACCGCCTCGGCCCAGCGCCCTTCGAACAGGTATACACGCGACTTCAGCGCCAGCGCGGCCCCCTTCGTAATCCGTCCCAGGTCACTCCCGCTATAGGATAAGGGAAGGTCGGCCGCCGCGTTGTCCAGCCACTGCAGAACGCTGTCGATCACAACGGCATGCTTTGAAACCGGGATATCGCTCTCCGAAGGCTGTATATATACTTTCGTCACCAGCGGAATGTCGCCATACAGGGCAGCCATGATAAAATACCGGTAGGCCAGCACAAAGTAGACTTCGCCGTCCAGACGCCTTCTTAGCGCCGTATCCATATTCGGGATCTTGCCGACATTGGCGAAATACTCGTAGGCCTGCCGGATCGGACTCCAGGCCCATTCCTTCGAGCTGATGGTCGCATCCTGCGTGCTATTGCCAAAGCGGCGCGTGTTCGGGTCGTTGGAGATACCGTTGTCGCTCATTCCCTCGTAATAGACAAAGTTCTGATCGGGCAGCACCGTATAGAGATTGGTCACGAACAGGACGGCATCACTGGACTGGTTCCAGTAAGTAGCGTCTGTTATCTGGTTTAACGGCACCTCATTAAGGCTTTTGGTACAGGAAGCGAACAGCCCCATACAGGCTATAAGGGAAAGAAATATGTTTAATTTATAAGGTCGCATGCGGGTTGAATTTTGTTTGAATAGTCATGACGGTTAGAATACCACGTTGAGCCCAAGGCTGAGATTCCGTACCTGTGGATAATAAGAGCCATCCCCATAATTGTCGATCTCGGGATCGATCGTCTTCGGGAAATATTTGCTGGTAATGACAAACAGGTTATCCGCGCCCGCGAACAACCGCACAGAAGTGAGCTTTGCCCTTTTGACAAAACTGTTGGTCATCGTATAGCCCAGCTGCAGGTTTTTGAAACGCATATAGGCGGACTTCCACAACCATTCGCTGGAGAATACCGCATTGTTGATGGACTGATCTGTCCTTAAGATAGGGTAACGCGGATGCGTATTTGTCGGCGACCAGTAATCCAGCTGGGAGACCAGTATGTTGCCATCCCCATTGTAAAAGAACGGCACCTGTGCCCCGCCCGAAAGGCGCGTCGAGTTGCTCAGCACACCCTGGAAAAGCATCTGCAGGTCGAAACCTTTATAGGAGAATCCCAGGGGTATGCCGAAACGATAGTGGGGCATCGCCTCGCCCAGCAGCACCCTGTCGTTCTGGTCGATCTTGCCGTCCTTGTTGGCATCGAGGAATTTTACATCACCGGGGATATTCCGTGGATTCTGGGTCGGGCTCTTGGCGATGTCATCCTGCGACTGGAAATATCCGATGGCCTTCAGCCCATACCACATCCATCTGTGCTGACCCACGATCAGCGGGTTGTCGCCGTAAACGTTGCCGGTACCGCCGAGGTTGAGCAGCTTGTTACGGGTGTCGGAAAAGTTCAGACCCGCATGAAAAGCAACGGGACCGATCTGTCCCCTGTAGGTCAGCTTGACCTCGTATCCTTCGTTGCGCATCTTGCCGGCGTTCTGCTGGGGGGCAGTGATGCCATAGGTGTCAGGTACCGAGGGACTGCGGAGGATCCCCGTCGTGATATCCCGGAACAGGTCAGCCGTCACTTCCAGCCGGCGATTCAGGAAGCTCATATCCAACCCGACATTGGTAGTGGTCTTGACCTCCCAGGTCAGATCGGGGTTGGGCGAGTTGGTATAGTATGTCGTTGTCGTCGGAGCCCCATTCAGGATATAAGTTCCCTGCCCGATCGTGTTCGCCCATGGATAAAGTCCGGAAGCGTTCTGGTTGCCCACCTGGCCATAGCTGGCGCGTACCTTGAGAAAGCTGAATACCTGCGACAAAGGCTTGAAGAACCGTTCTTCGGAAGCCACCCAGCCGCCCGAAACGGAGGGAAAGAAACCCCATCTTTTATTCAGGAAAACAGATGAGCCGTCGTAGCGGGCATTCCCCTCCAGCAAATACTTGCCGGCAAACGCGTAGTTCAGCCGCCCGAAATACGACCGCACCTTCCATTCCGTCGCATTCCCGGAGGCATTGGTCAGCGTAGGATCAGAAGAGCCGCCGTCTATCTGCCCGATGGAATTATTGAGATAGCCATAACGGGTGATACTATTGAAATCATAGCGGTTCTGTTCCTGCGAAAAACCGGCCAGGGCCTTCAGGCTGTGCGCTCCGAAATTCACGTGGTAGTTGGCTGTCAGCAGAACGGTCGGATCGATCGTCGACGTGTTCGTCTTATAGGCCTGGTTGGGATTATTCACATACGTGACGATCTGGTCGTCATCGTTGTACAGCGGATATTCATTCAGGAAGCCGGAAGTAAAGCTGGAGGAATAGTTGTAACCATAGGTGCCGTTGATCACCAGGTTATCCAACAGCCGCAGCTCTGCCATAAAGTTGGTATTCACGGTATAATCATTCTCAGTCTGGGTGCCGGCCTTTGTCATGATGTCGTTGGGCTGCGAACCGCCGCGATAGCTGCGGTCGAGACCACTCTTTGTGTAGGGATATTCCGTCACCGGAACGATATATGACCATTGCATCGCCGTATTGACACCATAGGCAGGCTGGGTCTTTTCTTCTTTTACCAGCACGGTATTGATGCCCAGGCGTAGCCGGCTGCTCACCTGGACGTTGACATTGGCGCGGGCGCTGTACTTTTTGTAATCTACGTTTTTGATCATACCGCCCTGGTCCAGGTAGCCGCCCGAAACATAATAGTCAACATTGTTGCTGCCGCCATTGACACTGAGGGTATGCTGCTGCTGAATGGCCTGATTGTTCAGGATATAATCCGCCCAGTTGGTGCTGGGCAGTGCGCCGGATTTGTATTCCTGGATGAGCTGCGGAGTGAACTTCACGACTCCGTTGGGATTGTCGTTCAGCTGCGCCTGGTTATACAGGTCGACGAACTGCGGCGCATCCACGAATTTTGGCAGTCTTGTGGGCCGCTGGTACCCGACCATCGCGTCGTATTCCATATTGGGCTTGCCGTTCAGCCTGCCCTTTTTGGTGGTTACCAACAGGACGCCGCCGGATGCCCGTGCGCCATAGATCGCCGTTGCGGATGCATCCTTCAGCACGCTGACGGATTCGATATCCGAAGGGTTCAGGTAGGTAAGAGAAGGCACGGCCATCCCGTCCACGATATAAAGCACGGGATTGTTGGACAGGGTGCTGATCCCGCGGATGTCTATCTTATTGTTGGCGTACCCGGGGTTGGCATCCGTCTGCTGGATATTCAGCCCGCCGGACAGCCCCTGGAGGATATTCTCTACGGAAGGTACGGCGCGGTTGACCAGCTGGTCGTGGTTGATCGTCTCGACCGAGCTGGTAAGGCTTACCTTCCTCTGTGACCCGTACCCCACGATGACCGTCTCATTGAGACTGGAAGGAGAGGGATCGAGAACCACATTTAATGAGATGCCATCGTCTCCGGCAACCAGCTTCTTTTTCCAGCTGCTGTAGCCGACCATGGAGATCTCCACGGTATAGCTTCCCTGCTGGATGCCTTCAAAAGAGAACTGACCATGGATGTCGCTGGCAACCGCCTTATGCAGATGACCAGGACCATCGAGGGTGACGGTGGCTGCGGTCAGCAGATCGCCGTCCTTGCTTTTGACCGTACCGGAAATGGAGACCGGCGGCGGCAGGGAATCCGTTGGGGAGGGCGGAGCGACCCAGGTGCTTCTGAGCCGCACGACCACAAAACGCCCTTCGATCGTATAGTCCAGCGGCATACCCTTCAGCAGGATGCCAAGCGCCTCCGTCAGCGGCACGTTATCAAAATGGAGTGTCACCTTCCCGGCTCCGGAGATATCGCTTTTTTCATAAACGACCCGGTAGCCGCTGCTGCGCGCAATCTTTTGCAGCGCTGTTTCGAACGGCGTGTTCTCAAGCCGGACGGAGACGTTCTGCGATAGTCCCCGCGCGCTTACCTGCAGCACAGCGGCCGTCAGTAATAGGGCTGTTAATCTCATAATTTTCCCATAAGCATTGCATTGCATACTTTTGTTATAGTTTGGTTTGATAATGTAGTCCCCCCAGGACCTATTTATTGAACTGAATGTAGGTCCCGCCTGCCAGCGGGACTTTTTTATCAGTAGTGGGTGCTAATTTTTCATAACTGTTACCTGCTTATTCTCTATTTCAAAATGAACGTGTTTTGTTAGTTCCAGGAGCTTTAGCACCTCCGAAAGCGGCGCTTCCCTTGGTATATCCGCCACAAAGGATGCCCGGATCGAATCCTTATATGTGACGTCGATTCCATACCATCGTGACAGCTGCCGCATGATCGCCGGCAGGCTGGCGCTGTTGAAGCGAAAGACGCCGTCCTTCCAGGCCAGCGTCGCCTCCATGTCAGGATCCCCGATCAGCTGCCGGCTACCCGACGCCTGTTGCCCGGGATGAAGCAGCAGTCCATGTCCCGCCGCTTCCACTTTCACCGCCCCCTCTACGAGGGTGGTCCTGACAGGGCCCTCTTCCGGGAAAGCATTGACGTTGAAATGCGTTCCCAATACAGTCACGGTCTGGGCTCCGACCTGTACCAGGAAAGGATGGGCAGCATCGTCGGCCACCTCGAAATAAACCTGTCCCGACATTTCGACCTCCCGGCTGCCGCTGCCGAAGGCCGCTGGGAACCGGAGAGAAGACTTTGAGTCCAGCCAGACTTTTGTGCCGTCCGACAGTACGAGATGGTATTGCCCGCCCGTAGGCGTCATTATGGTATTGAACAGCATACCCGGATTGGGGGCGCTGCCGGCAACGGGTTTATATACAAGACTATGCCCCATCTTATAAATAGTGGTCTGTCCCTGGCTGGCAAGGGCATGGGAGGATGCGCTGTCCAGCGCAATGGTGGTCTTATCCGCCAGTACGAGGATGGCTTTATCTCCGCCCGGGAGCACATCTTTTGCCGGGACGGCTGCTACAGGCATTGGTGCCTGCGATTTTGGTCGCAGCAACCACGCGCCGGCGACACATAGCAGCAGGACTGCCGCGGCGGCAACCCGGCGCAGCCCTCTTCTTCCGATGAACCTAATGGGCGCCGCTTCCTGTCCTTCCGGTGACTCTGCCGGGACCGCCTCCTGTCCTGCCAGGGGCTCCGTCGCGACCGCTTCCCGCAAGTCAACATCGATGGCGGGATTCGCTGCGCCCATCCTTAGTCGGATCGATTCAAGGAACCGCCGGCTGACTTCGGGACTCTCTTCAGTCCTATCCGCATTATGGTAATAACTTTCGTGCAACATCGCTTCAAGCTCCTCTTTATATTGAGGCCGATCCACCATTTCGGCCAGCAGCATGCTCTGGTCGGGTGATAATTGGCCGGCGAGCATCAGCTCGATCAACTCCTTAAAAGACGGTGTTAGTGGATGGGACATAAACCATTATGGCCTATTTATACTTCGGCCAGTTACAAAGACGCAGGAAAAAAAGTGGAGGGCAGGTCCGGGCGACTATTTTTTTTCGCGGGCTATCCAGGACAGGCAGAACAGAATAGTCAACAGGACGGCATCGTGCTGGCGGATATATGCTTTGAGATGGCTGAGACCGGCTACGATATGCCATTTCACCGTACTCTTGCTGATGGAAAGCTTGCTGGCGATCTCTTCATAACTGAGACCTTCTTCCCGGCTAAGCCGAAATACGGCCTGCTGCTGTGCCGGCATCCGTTCGATACCAGCAGCGATCAGCCGTTCCAGCTCCTTCAATTGCAGCCGTCCGTCCGGCAAAGTCAGCTCGTCTATCAGCCTCTCCGGATCAGCGGGGACTGTCGATAATATCCGTTTGCGGATGCTGGAGATAATATGATTGCGGCTGAGTATAAAGAGGTAGTCTTCCACTCGCTGAATATCGGCTAGCGACGCTCTTTGCTGCCATAGCTTGATGAATATATCCTGCGTCAGTTCTTCGGCCTCTTCCGCCCGATGGGTGAAATTGAGCGCGTGGGTGAAGATCCGCTTACGGTAACGGCTGATCAATGTGGCAAAAGCACCTTCGCTGCCTCCGGCCATTTGCCGCATAAGCTCCTCATCGCTGACATCCCTGGATTCATTACGACTGACGATCATTGTAGTCTGCAAAGATAATTCTTATCCGGCATTTGTTTCACACCAGGCAATATCGGGTAATAACCGGGAATTCTTCCTCGGCAAGGTTCTCTTTTACCAGGAGATGATGAGATGGCTGGCTCCAATACACCAATATGCGCATATCCTTCATCGTTATGAAAATCCTCAATGCCCCACCGGGCAATACTTCCCTACCCAATCCAACATCCGGCTCACATAGTCGATCTTATGCTTCAGATCGACAAACCCATGCCGCTCATTGGGATATAGCACCAGCTCCGTTGGAACATTATAATACCGCAAGGCCCGATACAGCTCCTGTGACTGACCGACGGGGTCCGTGTCATCTTCTTTCCCCTGGATGATCAGGGTCGGCGTCCGCGCATTCTTAATATAGCTGATCGCCGAATGCCGCGCAAAAACTTCCGGGTTCTCATAAGGCGTCCCCAGATGCCAGTTGTCATAAGCAGCCCCGTTTTCCGTCCCAAACTCACTGGCCAGGTTGAACAGACCTGCACCCGACATCGCAGCCTTGAACCGATGCGTCTGAGTGATCGCCCACTCCGACATATAGCCGCCATAGGACCAACCCACGATGGCCAGCCTGCCGCTATCTACACCTTTATGAGCGATCATATAGTCGACACCGGCTATAAGGTCTTTATAATCACCGCCGCCCCAGTCCTTACGATTGGACTCCAGGAACTTCCAGCCATAGCCCGTTGAGCCCCTGATATTCGGCATCATCACCGCATACCCCTTGCTCAGGAACAACTGTGCCCATTCATTGTAGCTGTCGGCAAAGGCACCGGTAGGACCTCCGTGAATGATCACGACCATCGGCACCGGCCCCACGCCTTTCGCCGGCTTCAGGAATAAAGATTCGATCATCTGGCCATCAAAGCTCTTATAGCTCACAATCTCGGGTGTCACCAGTCCCAGTCGATCCGACGCCTTATTGAAATGTGTCAGCTGGACCGCCGTATGTCCTTCGGTAGATAGCCATAGTTCGGGTAGCTTCGCGGCCGTACTACTCACAAATACTACGGTGTGATCCGAGGTTATATCATATGCCGATACATTCTGACCGACCTCCAGCTCACCGGCCCTGGCATTGACAGGGATCCTGTAAAGTGAGGAATGCATCCCATGCTGCACCATCCCGATCAGAACGTCGTCCGAAAGGAATTTACAATTTCGAACCGGCAGGTCAATCGTCTTACCCGTGATATTCTTTGCATCTCCGCCCCCCAACGGCTGCAGAAACAGATCATGCGACACCGGACCATCCAGTCTTGCCCCTGTATAGGCAAATGACTGCCCTCCCGGAGCGATCTCTATGTTTCCCCAGGAGGAATGTTTTGGAGATGGCACATCGCTATAACTACCGGCATTGAGATCCAGTTTTACAAGACGCCGAACAGGGATCTCTCTCGAAGGCAGCTCTTCTATCTGAAGGAGCAACGCGTCTCCCGACGGGAAGTATTTAAGATCCCCGATCTTCCAATGCCTGCCCGGCTGGCGATGTGTCGTCTTTGTCGCCAGATCGAGCGTAAAAAGAATAGTCGCCTTATCGTTCCTGTCCATGACGACCTCATCATATTTGTCGTCCTTTCGCTTCTTTTCCTCTGTCGTCAGACTATCCCGCTCTGTATAGGCAATGTGCTGACCGTCGGGAGCCCATTCAAAATCCGAGACTCCCGTCTTAGAGGTTGTCAGTGGCATCGCCTCACCACCACCGTCATCCAAAAGAAAGACCTGACTCTCCCCGCTGCGGTTGGATAGAAAGGCCAGCTTACCGCCTTTGGGCGACCATTTTGGATTGGACTCCCCTTTGTCGGAATTGGTGTATTGCCGGGTGCTGCTGTCACGCAGATCGAGCAGCCAGATATGATTGGAGCCCGGTTTGCTCAAGGTAGCAGGCTGGCTGACGACAAAGGCGCATTTCTTACCATCGGGAGATAAGACGGGACTCGACAGCCGATACCAGGTCAGCGCCTTTTCCACTGTCAGAGAATCTGTAGCCGGGGTCTGCGCAAAAGCAGGCATCGCAAGTGACAGGATCACAGCGACAAAAATGAAGAAAGATCGTAGCATATTAGTTTGGTATTTAAAGGTCTATTTCCAATCCTTATTCGGCTGCGGTCCCATTTTGAACACCAGCTTCTGTCCCGCGATCAACGCCGCATGTGTGATAAAAGGATGTTCGATGACCTTCCCATCCAATGTCACCTCTTGAATATACTTGTTCACGTCAGAAACGCCGTCAGCAATAATGGTCAGCGTCTTTGGCTGACCACCCGCTTTATAATGTACCACCAGCTTCGGAAATTGCGGAGCGCCTATCGCATAGATACCCGAAGCCGGTGTGACCGGGTAGAATCCCATCACACCAAACAGATACCAGGCCGCCATCTGGCCACAATCTTCATTGCCATTGATCCCCAGCGGCTGATTACGATAGTTGATGGTCGTGTGCTTACGGATCAGCTCCTGCGTCTTCCAGGGCTGGCCGCAATAGTCATACAGGTAGATATAATGATGCCCCGGTTCATTATCATGGTGATAATGGTTGCCATCGAAGTTCTCGTCCAGCCGGGCTGCAAATTTATCGTCTCCACCCATCAGGCTTATCATACCGGGGATATCCTGCATGGCGCCAAAAAGATAGGTCCATTGATCCCCTTCGGTAAACCCATCCTGCCGGCCCAGTTTGTCTTTTGGATTAAATTCCAGGAATTTGCCATCCGCGCCCTTCGGAATAAAAAAGCCCGATTTCGGATCATAGAGGTTCCGGTAATTTTTGCTCCAGGCCAGGATACGTTTGTAATCTTCTGTCTTACCCAATGCCCTTGCCATCTGTGCGACGGAATAATTGTCGGAAGAGTATTCTATCGTCCGGGACACGGATTCTGCTGTTTTACCAAAAGGCACATATCCTATCCGGTTGAAGGCGGTGAGACCGGCCCTTGCTTCATAACCCGTCCATCTATCACGGTCGGCATAAGGCAGCGAAGTATCATTATCCGGTGGCACCATGGCATCTTTTAACAGCGCAGCATACGCCAGGGGGATATCATAGCCGCGATAGCCTTTTATATAGGCATCCGCGACTACCGCATCTGCATGCGTACTGATCATAATATTTGTTTCGGCTGGATTGGGCCACATCGGCAAACGGCCCCCCTCTTTGTACATCTGGATCAGCGCCGTGATGATCCCGTTGACACGATCGGGTTGCGTGAACAACAGCAGCGGATGTAAGGCGCGGTAAGTGTCCCACAGCGAGAAGTCTGTATAGGATTGTCCCTCATGAATTTTATCATCAAAGGCGCTATAATATTTTCCATATTCCGAGAACTCACGGGGGAACTGCATCGTATGGAACAAAGCCGTATATAGGATTGCCCTGGTATCTTCCGTTACACCTTCCACTTTTATACGACTCAGATTGGCCTGCCATCTGTCACGGGTGGATCGAACCAGCTGATCAAAATCCCATCCCGGCAGCTCTTTTTCCATGTTGATCCGCGCCTGTGCAAGACTGATAAAGGAAGTGCCGATGCGGACCTTTACCTTTTCGCCTTCTTGCGTTGTAAGATCGATATACGCCCCCATCCTGGTGCCATATTGTTCGACGGAAGAAGGAGTCACCGTATTGTTATCCCAAACCCCAAAGGACCTGATCTTTTTGTCAAACTGGATGACAAAATAACCCTTGAAATTGGGCAGCGCAGGCCCCAGCTGCGCAGACACCCTGTCGGGATTGTACCCGGTGATCTCACCATGTTCCTCGTCGATCCGGACATATCCCTTCAGAGTTCTGATCCGGTCAGTATAATCATTGGAAGCATCCGCCAGCGAGGGGTTGAGGTTGATCCCCTGCAAAATGATATGCGCCTTTTTTGCCGCCGGAAATGTAAATTGAAAAATGGCAGCACGAGAAGCCGCGGCGATCTCGGCCCTGATCTTCTGATGCTCCCCGGCACCCAACAGGACAGAATAATAGTAGGGCCTTGTCACCTCGCTGGAATGATCAAAAGGCATCGCCCTGTCAGCCGGCAGCACTTTCAACTCACCGATCTGCGGCATGACAGAAACATACCCATAGTCGCCCATCCATACCGTCGGCTGGTGCGAAGCCAAAAAGCCCATGATGGTCTTGTCCTCATATACATAAGAAGTACGTCCCATCTTGCTCTCGCCCGTCTGCGCCAGGAAATTCGTCATCGCATAGGGTCGACCGACAGCAGGTATGGTCCCTCCACCCTCGAGCCCTTCGGCAAATCCGGCAAAAGGTGTTCCGATGATGGTGTTGACATAGTCGACTTCGCTTTTGCTTTCGGGCAACTGAGCGCTGGCAGTAAAAAACAAGCTAAAAAAGGCTAAAATCAGGCTACCAATTCGTTTCATCTCTAAATCTACAAAAAACCGGAAACATTGCAGGGGAATGAGTTATGCCTTCAAGGCTGGAGCAGCCGGAAAGTCAACGGGTATTTTGGTTACCCCGTACAGGTAGTTCGTGATCATTTTATCTCCTATCCCTACAATCACATCTACGAGGTTTTCATTGGTATATCCTACGCTGAAAAATTGTTCCACAGCCGGCGCGTCAGGCTTGCTTTTGTTCTCAACAAAGCTTTTTACAAGAGTTGCAAGCGCATTCAGCCTGCCGTCAAAAGAGGCAGAGCCGCCACGGATCTCCAGGACCTGTTCGTCCGTAAAGCCAGTGAGCTTTCCGATATAGGTATGGGCAGCCAGACAATATTCACATCCATTGACCTGGCTTACGACGAGGTTGATCACTTCCCGTTCTTTAGCGCTCAGGGATGTCTTTGCACTCTGTAGTGCCAGGTAACTTGCCAGGGCGTGTTCGGAGTAGGCAATGATGGCATATAAATTGGGGACTTTACCCACCTTCCTGACAAGCGCATCAAATAAGACCTGATTGGCAGGTGAAACTTCTTCTTTTGTTGGGACTGTAAACGTTTTCATTGTCTTTTTCCTTAATTGTTAATTGATGATGTAAAGTTACAACCAGGCGGAACCGGAAAAAATGGTTAGATGTCCCGAAGACTTGATGATTTTTCCCTAAGAACTTATTGGCCGGATACCTTCCGAAACTCCGACGGGGGTATTGAAGCCATCCTTTTAAAGAAATTACTGAAATGAGTGGGGTCCTCAAAACCCAGCTCATAGGCAATTTCACGGGAAGATTTGGCCGTATAGATCAGGAGACGTTTGGCTTCCACAAAGACCCTCTCCTGTATCACCGATAAAGGGGATTTATGGTTGTAGATTGCAAAAAGGTTGGATAGGGTTTTAGGGGAACGGTTTAGCTGATCCGCATAAAATTTCACCGTGTGCTGCTGTTTGAAATGGTCCTCGACAAGTAAATTATAATGCCGGATGATGTCCAGCTTCTGATCGGCCAATTTTTTATCATCAATGAACTGTTGTTTTGCCAGCCGTGTGACGATGATGATCAGTCTTTTTACAAGCATCCTCAGCATGTCTTCCTGGATGTCATCCGCCGTCTCGAATTCATCCAAAAAAACCTTTAATAAGAGGTCGATCTTGACCGCGTCTTTCTCATCAAGAGCGACGAACATCAGCTGGGAAGACCCATAGAATAAAAAGCCGACACAGCTCACTTCTTTATCATGGTCCACGATGCAATAAAAATCCCGGTTAAATTGCCAGGCAACGATGTTTTCCGTGTCGGAGAAATGGAAGGACTGATTCACCATCAGGCAGACAATCGTATTTTCTGGAAAGGTATATTCAATTCCGTCGATTGCTATTTTTTGAGTTTCACCCCTGTTCCAGGCGACAGTAAGCAGTTTATCCTTTCCGTCCTTGCCGTAAAAGGCCCTGTCAAATTGTGCTTCCTCCAGGATCATCCGACATTCCGAACCCGTTCTGTTATTCTTATATAAAAGTTTCATTACCGTTTTATCCCAAGTTTCTTCATCCGTGAAAGTAGTGTCGATGGATTTATATCCAACATTTTTGCCGCCCCGGTGGCACCATGAAGCCTCCAGCCGCATTTTTCCAGTGCGGCTAAAATATGTTCCTTCTGGTTTTCAGTGATGGTCTTGATCTGCGCCCCCAGCGTGGCAGGCTCATCGCTATTCTTTTGTGAAGAAGAGAGAGACAGATCCTGGATCAGCTCGGATTTGGCCAGGATGACGCTCCTTTCTATTATATTTTCCAGCTCGCGGATATTTCCCGGCCATTTGTATTGAATTAAGGTATGCTGAGCGGCTTCGGAAAGACCTTTTACAGGCTTATTCATCTTGCTGGCATATACTTCTATGAAGTAGTTTGCCAATAAAAGAATATCTTCCTTTCGTTCTCTGAGAGGGGGGAGACAGATGGGAAAGACGTTCAACCGATAGAACAGATCCATACGGAAACGGCCATTTGCCAGCTCCTGTTCCAGGTTGCGATTCGTGGCGGCAATAACCCGCACGTCAATAGGCTTTCGGCTCCCGCCTATCGGCTCAACTTCCCGCTCCTGCAGCACCCTCAAAAATTTACTTTGCAAGTCCAGAGGCAGCTCGCCGATCTCATCCAGGAAGATCGTCCCGCCATTTGCCTGTTCAAATTTACCGACCCTCTTTTCAAAGGCCCCTGTGAATGAGCCTTTTTCATGACCAAACAGCTCTGACTCGATAAGATTTGGCGGCAAGGCAGCGCAGTTCAACGCAATAAAGGGCTTATTCCGTCTCTCGGACAGCTGATGAGTGATCTTTGCAACAACTTCCTTTCCCGTGCCGGTCTCTCCCAGGATCAAAACAGAAGTTTCGGACTCAGCAACAATTTTTACCTGTTCCAGCACATCGAGAAAAACCTTACTCTGACCGATAATAGTAAAAGCCGGTGGCGAAGGTTCTTTTTTTCGGACAGGCACCTGTTGTTCGGATCTTACAGCGCACTGCTGCCCGGGCTTCATACTCCCCTGCTGTTCGGTGCGGCAGCGGTATAATGCTACTTCCAGCATGATCAGCACATCTTTTTCCCTGAAAGGTTTAACCAAAAAGCCGTATGGCCGGGTCACCTTTGCCGCATCCAGCGTCTGGCGGTTCGAATTCGCAGACAGATAGACAAATGCGATATTTTTGCGTGTCAGCTTCTCCGCCAGATCAATTCCGCTCAATGGGCCACGCAGGTGAATGTCCAGCATCACCATATGCGGCTTGTCGTGTTCCATCAAACGCAAGGCATCGGCAACAGAAGCAGCGACGCCACATACTTCGTAACCTGCATTTTCGAGGATCATCTTCAGGTTGTTGGCCTCGATGAACTGGTCCTCCACAATTAATATTTTAAACTTCATACATCAGAAGAATTAATACTATGAAATAATGTCGTTTCCACAGAACTGTTGAGGTCTTCCATCGGGAAGCAGACAAGTATCCTGGTTCCGGCGCCTCTTTCGAAGTGAACAGTTCCCTGCAGCTCAGCAGTCAGACCGCGTATCAGGTCCAAACCCAATGACTTTGGAAGATTGCTGTTACCAGGCTTCGGCATACCGATCCCATTATCAGCGATCAGGATCTGGATGTTGCTACCCGACAGCTTTAGTTCTATTGTGATCTCCCCGGTTCGTCTGTTTGGGAAGGCATATTTGAGAGCATTGGTCAGCGCTTCATTGATGATAAGTCCAAGCGGGATGGCCTGTGAAAGGTTCAACATTACCTTTTCCAATTGCAAACGTATGCTGACATTGGAGGGTGCTCCAAAACTTTCCGACAAATAGTTGGTAAGCTCTGCAATGTAGATGTCCACTTCAATAGCCCCTATGTCGTCAGACTGATAAAGTTTCTGATGGATCAGGGACATGGCAAAGATGCGGTTCTGACTACTCTCTATTGCCTGGAGCGCATCCTCTTCCAGGTATCTCGCCTGCGATTCCAATAGACAGATCACCGTATGCAGATTGTTTTTTACCCGATGGTGAACTTCTTTTAAAAGCCATTCTTTTTCGATCAGCAGACGTTGCAGCTGTTCATTCTTATGGGTGACGACGACATTGCTCTTTTTCCGGAAGCTACTTTGTTTATAGAGCAGTCCGGCTATGATCAATAACAAAATGACACCTGCCACCGTCACATTCCTGACAAAATCGGCTTGTTTCAGCTTTGTACTTTCCAATACTGCCTTCTGACTAAGTAAATTTATTTGCCCTTCTTTTTTTTCTGTTTCGAACTCGATCTCCAATTGGGCGATCTGTTTGCTTTTAGTCTCGTCGAAGATCGAATCTTTAACTCTGTTGGCCTCCATCAAATTAGATATCGCTTCCTTATACCTGCCACTTGCCGTATCCAAAGAAAACCACAACCGATAGTTCTGAGAGATCCCCGACAGGTTTTTTAACGAGTCGACGATCTCCCTGTCTTTTGTTAAATAGTACTGGGCCCTGTCATAGTTGGCAGTTCCGATATAATACCTGGCAATCAGTTCGTAATCCAGGCTCAGCGAGTAGAAATTTATATTGGGGTTGTTTGTATGCCTGATCAATTGCTCACAATAAAACTTTGCCTTGTCATATTGTTTCAGCGCCATATAAATATTCAGATAGGTCAGGCTAAAACCAAAATCGCCGCTTTCATACTGTTGCTGGGCCGGCATCGGGTATGTCCTGGTAATATGCTGAAAGAATCTCACGGCATTCAAAGGCTCATTCAATTTGAGGTGAGCGTCCGCTACGTTGGCAGCAAGGAGGTAAATTGTCCCATAGTCCTTTTCCTGTTCGGCGATCCGGAGAGACTGCATAAAGTATTGCAGCGCCTTTTGGTTTTCGTTCAGCTTTATATAATTATACCCGATATTGTTGTTGATCTGGCATATCAGCCGGACATTATCATCGCTGCTGTTGGTAGCCACCCGGAGGGCCATCAACTCATAGTTCAATGCCTGTTTGTAATCCCCCTGTTCATAGTAAAGTCTCCCCAGAAGGGACAGAGCACCCTGTTTCTCGGTATAACCGGCCTGATCATAGTATTTCAGGGCCGTTTTGATCTCTACAAACGCATCGGAATTGTTATTGGTCAACTGGTGCAGATCCGCCAGGAACCGGTAACATCGGGCTAAGTCGACAATATGGTTCGTCTGCCGGAAAGCCGCTATAGCCAATTTTAAATACCTGATGCGTACGAGCATGGTGTCCTGCAGGAAAATTCCGCTGTAGTACTCCGACATTTCATAATAAGCCTTACCCAATAGCGGCTTGTTATCCTCCTCCTCCAGCTGTGCTATCAACTGATTTAGCAGCGCTTTCCCCGCCGTAAGATTTCCCTGGGCTTTATATAGCCCGGACCGGATCAACAGGACCTGCTCATTAAAAAAGGGAACATTCAGCTTTTTATTCAGCTTTTCCGCTTCACCAATATAGTCACTGATCACCCTGATCGCAGAGTCTGAGATCCGGCGCTGATGAACATTGAACAGAGCCAGGCTAAGCAAGATATGCATACGGTCCGTATCTGCCAGCGGTTTGACCAGCGTACGCGACAAAGAATCCGCCTGTCTCCGGGTAATATCCTGAGCTGTCACAACTATCACTGAGAGGACAAAAATTGCAGTTAGTGGGAAGATCTTCCGCATCGCCAGTAGAATTGCCTGTTTCCTCCTCTAAAATATCGAATTTTATTCACAAATGAAACCGATATCGCAGGATGCCGAGCGTGATGCTCAGGAGAATGAGTACAACGACGTTCAGCCTGAATCTGGCGATGAGCAGAAGCGAAAGAAGAATCCATACCACCGCTATCAGATCTATATGACGGAAGGACAGCCCGGCCGGAAAAACCACGTCCCTCCCGAGGTAGATAGCCAGGTTGAATATAACACCGACTATTGCCGCCATGACCAGCTTTAGAACACCGCTGATGGCATCGCTGCCATGGGATCTTTCGATCAGGGGCGCTCCGGCAAAGATATACAGGAAGCAGGGCAGGAAGGTGTAAAAGGTTGTGAGCACCAGCGCAAGACTGGCCTGCAGGATAGAGCCGCTAAAATGGTTGTATCCTGCCATGAACCCGACAAAGCCAACTACGATGATCAATGGTCCTGGGGTCGTCTCGGCGAGAGCAAATCCATCTACCATCTGCATTTTGGAAAGCCAGGAGAACCTGGCAACAGCAAACTGGGCGACATAGGGTAATACGGTGTAAGAGCCGCCGATGGTAAAAAAAGCGGTCTGTGTAAAAAACAGGATCAGGTGTTTCCAAAAGGCAAAATCATCGCTGAAAAGATACAGGGCAAGGAAGGGGACAAACCAGAAAAGCAAAAAGACAATCAGCTGTACTGCCAGCCTTCGCATATCAAAGCCCGGGCCCGTCCCCCGTCGGGAGTTGTTGATAAAATATCCCTCTTCCGCAGTGGTATCCTGATCCTGCCGGTCTTTGTCTCCATGCAGGAGCGAGGGATTGCCTCGCCGGATAAGCACCGCCAGCAGAATGGTGACAATGATGATCAGCAGCAGGGAGACATTGAAGAAGAAGATGGCGGCAAATGCCGCTGCGCTTACCAGGTAGTGCAGCGATCCTTTTAAAGAGGTTCGGGCTATTTTGAACAGGGCGATGATGATCAGGGCAATGACGCAGGGTTTTAACCCATTGAACATGCCATATATCCAGGGAAGATTGCCATATAGAACATAGATAATGCTGAGTAAGAGAAGGATCAGCATAGATGGCAGAACGAAGAAAATGCCTGCGATCAGCCCTCCTTTTTTGCCATGCAGCTGCTGCCCTATATAAATTGCCAGCTGCTGTGCTTCCGGACCCGGCAAAAGCATACACAAACTCAGGGCATGTAAGAAGCGGCTATTGCTGATCCATCTTTTTTTCTCGACCAGGAAATCATGCATCAGGGCGATGTGCCCCGCTGTTCCGCCAAAGCTTATCCACCCCAGCCTGAACCAAAATCTCACCGCCTCGTTAAAATCCGGGCGTACAGGGCCGGTCGTTTGTACTTCCTGATCGCCAATTTCCCTTAAACTCTTTTGCATGTTTTCGCAGATGCAATGTACATTAAAGTTTACAGGATTATCCCGGGTTTAGACCTTTTTTCGACCACGGGCAGCATCGATAGAGAAAATCCCTGCACCTGTGAGAATGAGCGATAAAAGGCCGGCGATATAGAGGAGATTGATCTCAAAACCCGGAGGACCAAATACCGGGCCGTTCGGGGTCAATCCAATCGTATTGACCGAGCTGAAGCCATATTTTATCTGCACGGTAAACAGAGCGACAAGCTGTGTGATAATAAGTGGAATGGATATTATCGTGACAAAGACACCAAGGAGTATGGCAAGACCGCCAAAGAGCTCAGTAAAGGGCACCAGCCAGGAAGTAAAATGTGGGAAAGGCACACCGGTCTGGATCAGCAACTTTTCAAACCCAGCGGGGCCCCTGCTCAGCTTGGCCCAGCCATGAGCCATATATCCAAAACCGATGATCAACCGGAGAAACAGGGGCGCCGTGGATTGATAGTTCTTATACATTGGGAAAGTTTTATACCCGGAGATAAAACAGCAAAATTAGCCATTCGATCCCAATGCTACAATGCCGATATTGCCCGGGATCTTGTCGATATTTCCCGACCAATAGGTAAATTGCCCGTTTTAGGTTTTTACAATCCTCACATTGACAGCGCTAAGCCCCTTGGGACCTTTTTCAACCTCAAAACTTACCTTATTATTTTCTCTGACCGGATCTACCAGGGAATTGACGTGGAAGAAATAGCTCTCCTGCGATTGCAGGCCTTTGATAAAGCCATACCCCTTATCGGTCTTAAAAAGTGTAACGATCCCAACCCGAATAGGATCCTCCGGATCTTGTCTTGATACACCTATCTCTATATCGGCTGCATCAATGGACAGTTTCCTTTTTGGATCTGCCGGTTTGGAGGAGAGATTTCCATTTTCATCAACATAAGCCAACATACTTTCCAGGTCATGACTGCCCTTATTGGCCAGTCTCTTCTCTTGTCTTCTTTCAAGCTTTTCTTTCCTTTTTTGCTGCTTGTTTCTTTCACGTTCTCTTTTGTTCCATGTTTCTGACATTTTTAGTTTCCTCTTTTTTTTGTTTGAATAATCCCGGTTAAATAAGCAAAAAGCCTTCCCGGTTTCCGATACTGACATTCCGGGTAAAGCCGTTGATCTTACAAGACAAGAAGGCAGTTGTATGGAGATTTTATGGACTAAATGACGCATCTGTATTCCCGCCGGCAGGCCTGAATGCTAATTCAATTCTAACCTCGTTCTAAGACCGTTCTAATGTCCATAGTCGACCTTTAGCCGATAAAATCTCAACGATATGACAAACGACCAGGAGAACATATTTACAAGAGCAATGCTGACAGGACTTTTTATAGGTGTGATCGATACATTGATCTGCCTTTCGTATAATATCGGGTACAGGGAACTGACCGGATATAGCCCATCCGCCCTGATAAATGTCTCGTCATTGATCTTTGGTGTGAACTTAATATTGCTCTTTACCGGGATGCTCTATTTCGTATTCTTAAGATTATTTGGGAAAAGAGATATTGTATTTATCGCAGTATTTGCGCTGCTGACCCTGCTGCTGGTCTGGAAGGCAAATACCGGGCATCGTTTTGAAGATTATGCCTTGAATCAGGGATGGAAAGGGCTGATCCTCGGAGTCGTGGCCATTCTTGGTGTCAGCGCCGCCGTACTGCCCTTCTGCTATCGTAGCCGCTTTTTCGATAAATATGTCCTTTAATCGGCTTTGGAAGTTTCACCCTTTGCAGATAGGCATCTCCGAGCCCGACATAAAGCCCGGGTCATGTTTCTCCTTTTTGATCGCCTTATTCAACAGGTCTATCGCATACAAGGCGTTCCCCGAATCTGCCCCCTGGGGCCGCCCATTATACCGCCGGCATTAACAATTTATTAAAGTCAGATTAGAAATAGATTAGAGATCTTGTCCGCGGAAGGAATTTGCTTGAAAATCGGCAATTGATCGATATTTTTGTAATATGACAGAGGACAGAAGGATATTGATCGTGGAGGACGAAAAGAAAATAGCCGACACACTCAAAATGGGGTTGACCGAGCATGGGTTCTTTGTCGAAGTAGCCTATGATGGAAAGATAGGCCATCAGCTCATTACTTCCCATCGCTGGGACCTGGTCATTCTTGACATCAATCTGCCGGGCATGAACGGCTATGACCTCTGCAAAG